>Ga0256404_1000025_pt1 | contig 292763 bp, 256 predicted proteins | sample RumenRJG_01DNA_FD_185990 | JGI IMG/M metagenome (GOLD analysis project Ga0256404, IMG submission 185990) | Bovine rumen microbial communities from Lethbridge, Alberta, Canada - RJG_01 | ecosystem: Host-associated > Mammals > Digestive system > Stomach > Rumen | place: Canada: Alberta... | reverse complement strand
CTCGACTGGTCTTTCACAATGACCGTTCCTACAAGTCCATCCTCGACATCTTTCAGCATACGAACGTACTCAGGTCTGTTCTTATTGACTCCGCTGAAGCCGTCGTCAACGTAGAACTGACAGTTGCGGAAGCCATTCCGCTCTGCGTACTCACTTAGCATCTTCTTTTGATTTTCTATCGACAGTGACTCTCCTTCACGAGCATCTTCCTGTGAAAGTCGACAATACAAAGCTGTTATTAAATCATTGTTTGGTTTCATAAATCCTCCTTCTCTGGAAACCAAACCGAATAGGACTCTGTTGGCGTACCTCTCGGTACACCAACAGTATACTCCTACTCGGCTCAGAAGTCCAGTAAAATTTTCGTTAACTTACTTTCACAAGATAGCGGAGCCTGTCCTCTACGGTCACATCTGTGTCAGTTGGAAATACATTTATGACAGTAAAAGTCTTGCCGTCTATCACGACCGTATCTATCTCATACTGTGTTCGGCGCAGTTCCGCATACTTGTTTGTTTCAGCTTTTGTGTTCTTTTCAGCCATTCAATAACCACACTCCTCTTAGTTGTCTTGTTCGTATTTCTTATGAATCTTACGTTGTTCATGATTCATCTCTCCTTTTTCAAATTTTTGATAGGGTATCAGCCCATATGTATTCCGTGAGCTTCCTTGCGCTCTCGCTCCTCAGCAAGTGCCTTGCTGTCGGTGTGCTCCCGAGCGTACTCGGTATCCTCGGCAGGTTCGTCCTCTATCAGCGTAGCCATAGCTGCAACGCCGCCGACAATGCTATCAATACCGACTGCGAGGTCACTATCCACTTGGCTGCTTTTGATCTGAGCCTGTGCTTGTATTCGTCGAGCTCTTTCAGCTTCGAGCCATATTCCTCGTTCAGCTTCCCAGCCTGTGATGACAGGTCCGCTGTTGCTTTCTCCAGTTGAGCCGTCGCTTTTTCTGACAGTTCCGCTGCCTGATTCAGCAGCTCCCGACAGGTTGCTATGGTATCTCTCTGCTCGGAATGCACTGTTTTCAGCACCTGTTCTGTCTCTGCTTTCATCGCCAGCACCGAGAGTCTGGTTAGTATTTCCAACTGCTCCTGTGACATCAATCGGTTCAATTCTATCAGCGCTCTCCAGTTGGAATCGAGCACTACCACTGTCGGCTGAGTGTCCGCCGCTGCCGACAATTCCTTGTCGTACATCTGCTGTAATTCTTCTTGCTTTGAATTCATACTCCATATTCTCCTTTCGATAACGTTCGCCGTGAAGCTTATTGTCACGGCATCTTCTGCCATTAGGACAAGTGTAGGTAATATACTTTCGGTTGTCCTCCCACCGAACATCATAGCCCTGCTGCTTCATTAAGTAGCAGAACTGCTTCTTTGATTTTGCCTGTTTCATCACCTGATTGATGACATTCATCAGCTCCCACTTGAAGCTCTCCTTGTTTGAATGATACTTCTTCCCGTCCTCGAAGCTTACAGAGTTGAACACAAAATGTGAATGTATGTGCTCCCTGTCGATATGAGTTGCCACCACAATTTCGTATTTGTTGAAGGCTTTCTCCGCAAGCTCCACCGCTATCTTGTGTGCGAGTTCGGGCTCGATTTCGTAGCTGCTGGGGAAACTCTGCACCAGATGATAGTACAATCGACCGTCGTTTTTGTGGAACAGGTTCTTAGTCGCGGTCATTTCATCGAGAGCAGTCTCGGGTGAGCAGTTGACTCCTGTCACATAACGCTTGTCCTCTGAGACAGTTTTTTCCTTTCTGCTGACGTAGTTGAGGACGTTCTTCATGCCGCCAGCGGTCTGTGTTTTGTTGTTTATGAAATGGATAATCGGCATCATTTCACCTCCTTGGCAATGTCGCAAACGGCTTGAGTGACAGCCTTGTGCTGTTCAATAAGCTCGTCCAGTCGGACTGAGTGCAGCCGTCCTTCGTGCCCCAGCATTGCTATCTGATTGAGGTTCCGACCTATGGACTTCTGTTGTCGAGCCACTTCATCAAGTCCGTCAGCTACTACTATTTTTTTGTCAAGTGCCGACCTGAGAACGAAGTCACTGAGGGACAGCTTGTGCCGCTGAGCCTTGTTGTGTATCCGCTCGTACTCGTCATCGGTACAGCGGATAGTGATAGTTCTGTTCCGTTTTCTCATTGTATCACGCTCCTTTCTTTTGTGCGATTTTTGAGAGGGGGGTTCGGGGTTCGCCCCGACCAGCAAGCGTTCGGCGGACTGCCGAATGCGATGCTGGCATTTCATACCTCCGTCGCCTGTACGGCTCCGTCAGCGGTAGTTTTCTCCTTATGCCAATTCCGCCACACTCGCTCCACGTTGCGCAACAATCGCTTTTGTGGGTACGGGTGGGATAACTACCCGATTTGGACTACTGCGGCAAAAATGGGCGTTTTTGTGCGTGACAGTAACTCTGCCGTGACGGTAAAACTACCGACACGAAAACCTACTGACACGCCCCGCAGATGAAGCTATATAGAGCTTTGTGAGCTGTCGGGCAACGCCTGCGTGACGGTAACGTTTCTACCGTCACTACCGACACGCTATCACTTGCAGAAGGAAAAATGTGGGAGCAGTATCCTTTTTACAATTTGATAGAAAAACAGTACGTTTTTTTCGTCCTCTAATTGTATTATGGTTCGTTTTTTCAGTTTTGCATAAAATCAGGTAACATTTTCAATTCATTCAAAACGACAATTATCAGTCACAGGGACAGCATAATTATAAGAACTGTTGTGACTACAATTGAGCGTTTGCGAGGATATATCAGCGTTTGTAAACATCTCAGGGACAGCAGGTACGCCATTTCATCACACATCAATATGCTGCCACTGCTGTCCCTGTCGGCATGACAATTGTACTCGCAGAGAACAAAATGTGGGAGCAGTATCCTTTTTACAAATTAGCCTGTTTTTGAATGTATTTTACCCCTTGCGCAGTACCGTTACTTTCATTTCGCCTTACGTGACGTGAGAGAAGTATTTTCACAACTCGATGCGCTAAGCCCCTCCAAGCTGTCGCGGCGCACTTAACTGATGTGTATCACTCCTGCGCAGAATATTCAATTTTCAAGTTTCTAATTTGCCCCTCTACTTATAGGGGAATGGGAGAGGCGTTTTTGCCACCCTTTTCACAAAACCTTCACATTGATTTGTAGAGCTGCACAACTGCAAATGCGTTTTCAGTATTCTTATTGAACAAAAAAACAGCGTCTGCAACTGTAATAGTCACAAGCGCTGTTTTTCATAGTTGTAAAAACGTATTTACTTTAAACAATGATAAATTCTTAAAGAAAAGAACATGAACGAAAGAAATGTGTTTACACTCTATTTACCAGAGCGTTTTCAAGTCGAATCAATTAAATAAGATGTTAGCTGCTTCATAAAAGCTTAATTTATATGCAATGCAATATACGCTTTTCCCGCAATATCAAGATATCTCCACTCATCAGTTTCGTCTGTAGAGATACCCAGTTGATTTTCAGCAAAGCGTGTGCTGTAGCCGCGTTTATATTTCAGGCGGAACATGGTATCAAGGTCAGTGATATGATTTTCAAGCGCAGGGAGATCATAATCCCTGCATATACGCTCTATGAACTTGCTATCAAAGTCATGGTGCATGGTGATCAGATCACCGCCAGAGCAGAACTCTATGAACTGCCAATAAGCATCTTCCATAGTCGTACCGTATCTTTGCAGCGTATCATTTGTGAATCCAAGTATCTCGGAAATACTATCCGAGAGGACTGCTCCGCTGTTGACATATTCAAAGAAGCGGTCGGTAGGAACTCCGTTTTCAAATCTGAGCGCGGCGAAGCTGACTATTTCAGAATCTTCATCAAGACCGTTTGTAGTAATATCGATAACAACGAAATCATTTTTCATTAACTATATCTTCCTTTGTAATAATAATATAGGTAAAGTTGTCACCACCTTGAACGAATTCATTCTTATGTTTTCCGAGAATTATCAGAAACTCCTGCTCATTATCGATGAAAGCATCTGTTTTAAAGGAGGAACAGCAGAAACTTTGGCAACTACTAAATTGTTTCCTACAAGTAAGAGCGCCACTTGGCAAGCGACGCTCTCAGCCTTAGTTATGTTTCATCTTCTCTTTTGCGCTTGCCAATGCCGGAAAGACGTATTGCAATAATACCAAATCCGAGCATCAAGAATGCACCGATCATAATTAAGAGATGACTTGTAGTATTGATTCCGGTCTGAGGAAGATCGACCGCCTCACCGCTGCTGTTGAAGCCAATGCCCGAATTCGGATGCACCATGTACTTGTCTAAAACATTTCCTGCTTCGTCAAGCAGAGTAATTGTCAGTGTACCGTCATCATTCTCCGTATAGGTAGATGCGTAAGGCTCAACACCCGTCTTTTTGAAATAATCAGTTTTAGCCCAATTAGACATCTCATAAGGAGATACGCTGACGGTCGGCTCTTCTGTTGAGGTTGTCGGATCAGTTGTTGTTGCGGAGGTAGTAGTTTCCGTTGACGTTGTCGTTGTTTCCGAAGTGGAAGTAGTTGTTGTGGTTTCTGTAGTCGTTACAGCCGCTTCCTCAATTGTAAATCCTGCCTTTGCATAGCCGTCCTCAAAGACCGCTTCCATTGTATGCTTGCCGGGAGCAAGTGTTTTCAGATAGCTTTCGGTCAATGTGATGACCGTACTGCCGGATTTGTCGGTATAATCCGTGCCGCGCTTCAATTCCTTGCCGTCAACCTTAACGACGCCCGAGAACTTTTCGTAATCGCAGTTAATACGGAAGGTTGCTTCTGTAGCATCTGCGCTGATATTCTGCTCGCTGCCCTCAGTGACAGGATAAACAATATCCTGTGTATCACCGCTCGCACCGCCGTAAATCATATTGTTCTGCTCGGCATATTTTTTTGCCGCTGTGCCGCCGTAGAGAATAAAATTGTTATTTGCAATGGTCGGCGGGATCAGGCTTTGAACATCGACTGGTTCTCCGGATTCAGCTTCCAGCCGCTCTGCCTCAGCACAAAGCTCCTCATAATTCTTGTCGGTATCCTTATAATAGCCGAATGCCTTTTCGCCGATAGACTTGACACTCTCAGGAATGATAACCGATGCCATCAGGTCAACATTTGTATCTCTTACAAAAGCATTTGCGCCAATAGAAACTGTCTTACTGCCGAATGTCACACTTGAGACAGGTGCATTCTGGAATGCAGCATCATCCACATACAGACAGCTTTCAGGGAGCGTCACGCTTGTCAGACCCGTATCTGCAAACGCCATACCGCCAAGATGCGAAACGCCTTCGCTGAGTGTCACTTCGGTGAGCTCTCTGCACCCGCTGAACATACCTACAGGAACAGTATCCAGCCAAGCCGGCAGGGCAATTTCAGTCAGAGCCTTGCAGTTTTTGAATACTTCATCTTCAAATTTGGTAGATGCCAAATCTGCAAAGGTGAGTGCTGTCAGATTCGTACAGCCGTCAAATGCATGGCTGCCGACAGATTTCAGGTTCTCTGTCATAGTGAATTCCTTGATGGCGGCACAGCCGTTAAATGTGTATGCGCCGACCTTTTCCAGTGTTGCCGGAAGAACAAGCCCGTCAAAATCGCCCTGTCCGTCAAAGACACCGGCATAGGCGCTGCCTTCGAAATCTACAGAATGCGGCGGAACTGTGCCGATCTCCTTCAGGCACGGGGACATGACAACGGTTTTCAGGGAGCCGTGCTCCATACCCAGTTCATCGAGAAGCATACCATGAACGCTGAACGCACCTGTACCGATGTACTCTACCTTGCCAAGGTCGAGGGTCTCAAGGTCAAGCGCACAGTCGAAGGCATCAACGCCGATCTCCTTGATGTTGTCAGGGATGATGAGTTCCTTGAGCATACCGTGCTGTCCGACATTGGTATGCGAACCCTTGCCTACGGAATAGGCCGCAACATCCTGTGCATAGCAATCGAGGAAACGGTCGGGGATGACGGTCATATTTGCAGAAAACTTGACCTTCTCCACATGCAGATTGCCCTCAAAGCAGCGGTCGCCGACCTCCTTGACGGTATCGGGAAGATTGATCTCATGCAAATCGCAGCCGCAAAATGCCAAATTGCCGATGGTTTCCAGTCCCTCGTTGAAAGTGACATCCTCAATCAGCGAGCAACCGTTATAAGCACCATGACCGATCATTTTCAGAGTTGAAGGAAATGCAATTGTTCCTGTCAGGCTTGTGCAGGCTGCGAAGCAGCCGTGATTGATGACCTCAAGAGATTTGCCAAATTCTACGGATCTTAGATTTTTGCAGTAAGCAAATACACCGCCTATTGCAGTATCGGTCTTATAGTAATCCTCGCTTGTGTACGAGGTCGCTGATCCGAGTTCTTCACAATTTCCTAAATCTGCATCAAGCAGTTCATAATTGGAATCAAATGCGCTGTCCCAGATCTTAAACGGCTCTGCGGCAACCGGAAGTGTCAAATGCTTGATGCTGTTGAAACAGAATGCGTAGGGGAAGATATTTTCCAGCTGAGAGTTTTCCGCAAAGGTCAGGCTCGAAAGGGCATGAACCTCACTGCCGCTGATGCCGTTAAAACCGCCGAAAGCCGCTCTGCCGATGTGCTTGACCGTGGACGGAATCACGAGTGTCTCGATCTTTGCACTCCATTTGAACAGCTCGTCACCGATCTTTTCAAGCCCCTCGCTGAAAACAACAGTCTCGACATTCACATCATTCTGGAAAATTCCACGGGTATAATCGCCCAGATCGACACAGCCGCCAATTTCCTTCAGACCATTGCCGAATGTCACGGATTTCAGCGCCTCAATGTCATTGAACGCACCCCAGCCGATATGCGTAATCGAATCAGGAATCACCAGCTCTTCAAGCGCAGTGTGAGTAAAAGCATCATCACCGATTGATGTCAGACCGCTGCCGAATGAAACCTTTTTGAGAGTTGTGCAATATGCAAACGTGTATTGTGGAATCTCACTCATCGCATCAGGGAGCGAAATCTCCTCCAATGCACACTGGTTAAATGCCCCCTCACCGATCTCCGTTACGGTAGCGGGAATCTCGATGGATTCGAGCGATGTCCCCGAAAAGGCAAAGTCACCGATCCGTTTCAGCTTGCAGTCCGGCGCAAAGGTGACAGATCGCAGCGTATTGCAGTTCGTAAACATCTTGTCGGGCACTTCCGTAAGGTTTGCCGGAATCGTGACCGACGAGAGCGCTGTACCATTGAACATGCCCTTGGAATATCCCCCGCCATAGAATGATTCCAGTGCAGCATCCTCGGGGATGACGATTTCACTCAGATTTTTGCAGCCGGCGAAGTCGCTCGTGAATGCAATGAGATTCTTGGAGACCGTGAGCTTTTCGATGTTATCTCTCGGTGTCTGATTAAAATCAATTCCAAACTTGATAACGGGCATTTCCACTGTCTTCATGATGACATTACCCGCTTCGTCCTTCTGCTCCTTGCCGTCCTCGTCCAGATCCGGCACCTCAAAGGGGAGCGTTTCAGGAATGACGATGTTCTTGTACTTTGCATCATTAAAGTCTACATCGCCATTGATGCCCTGAATCCACAGTGCATCAATGAGGGGTGAGCCACTGTCGCCGTCGTCTTCACGGCACTGCACCACATTCACGTCGTCAATCGTCAGGGTGTACGGCTCTGCGGTCGTAGGCGCGGGCGCCGCAGCTTTCACTGCGGGGATCGCTGCTGTCTGCGGTACGGATACTGCAACCTGAATGTCTGCTGCGGAGGAAGTGGCTGTGAACCTTACTTCATTCACTCCTGTGTTTCCGACTGCAAAAACAGACAGAGGAGTGTTCATCAGCAAGCACGCTGTTGCAATGGAAATGCTGATAATCTTTTTGCCTTTCATGATATGACCTCCTTGTAATGATATGGACTGGTGCAAAATCCTCAGAAAAATACTCTGCGGAAGCGAGTTTTTGTGCATTTCAATCATCTTGACAACAGTATAACAAAAATCAGAATGTATGTCAATGGTATTTCATAAAATGACCGAAATTTGACTTCTGTCATTTTTTGAAATTCTATTGCACGATGACCGGATGTGTGGTATACTGAATCAAAGGAGTGATCATCATGAGTATCGCAGAAAAACTGGAATACTATCTCGGTTTGCTGGGCTGCACCTCACAAGAGTTGTCAGAAGCATCCGCAGTCTCTCCGGCAACGGTCAGCCGATATTGTTCGGGTACTTATACACCGAAGCCGAACAGCAAGAGCCTTGAAAAGCTTGCGGGTGGCATTGCCGCATTGTGTGAAAGTAAAAAACTCAATATAACGGAGGAAAGCGTTTTGAAGGAATTGCAGGTGTGCTGCACCCCGCAAACAAACACAAGCAGTCTCTTTATCATCAATTTCAATACGCTTGTCAACAAGCTCAATATCAGCCTGACTTCATTTTCTGAATTTTCAAATTACGATCTTTCTTATATTTACAGAATCCGAAACGGCGAACGGAAACCGCATAAAACCAATGATCTGCGAGATTACCTGTGCAGATATGTCGCACGTTATCACAACAGCGATACAGAAAAAACGCTCCTTTCCCGTCTGACAGGAAAAGAGGTCACCGATGACCGTCAGCTTTACGATACACTCATGGAATGGCTCTATGCGGATCATTCCGGCGAGATGAAGTCCGATACGGCGGAGCATTTTTTGACGCATCTGGATGGATTTGATTTAGGAGAATATATCCGTGCGATCTCGTTTGGTACAACAGAAATACCAGAACAGCTTCCCGAAATGCCGTCTGCACAACGGTATTATGGACTTGATGCATTTAAGCAGGCGGAGCTTGACTTTATTGCATCTGTTTTGCTCTCCAATTCTGTACAGCCAGTAAAAATGTGTTCCGATATGCCAATGAGCGATATGGCAGTCGATATGGAATTCGGAAAAAAGTGGATGACGGGTCTTGCATTGCTGATGAAAAAGGGAATCAGACTTGAGGTCATTCACGACCTTGACCGACCGTTTGAGGAAATGATGTATGGGCTTGAAAGCTGGATACCGCTGTATATGACGGGACAGGTCAGTCCCTATTATTTTAAATCTGTGCGAAACGGGATATATCGGCATTTGCTCTATTCTGCCGAGCATTCCGCACTTCGGGGCGAATGTCTGACTGGCTTTCATGAGGACGGGCGTTACGAATTAGAGACCGCTGAAAGAGATGTGGCATACTGTCGGAAACGGGCAAAGGAGCTGTTTCAGAAGTCATCACCACTCATGGAGATCTACCGTGAGGATTCCGCAGCGGCATTCCGCAAATTTGAGGACAGAGAAAGCGAGCATACAGGACAGCGGCGGCATATTCTTTCTGTACCGCCGATCTATTCGATCTCAGATGAATTATTACAAAGAATCATGGAACGCTGTGGCATTCCGGAGGTCAGGCAATTACAGATTGGGCAGTATGTCAATCTCCAGCGCATCAACACAGAGAAGATATTACAGCACAGTCAGATCACTGACGAACTTCCGGAGCTGACAGAGGAGGAATTTGCAAGCTATCCGCTTTCCCTGTCTTTGGCAGGAATGTTCTATACGGACGAATTGCCATATACCTATGCGGAGTATCAGGAGCATCTGCACCTGACACATGAATTCGAGAAGGTGCATGACAGCTATACGCTCGTCCGTTCACCGAGAGCGGCATTCCGTAATATCCAGATTCGTATTCTGTTGAACAGCTATGTCATCATTACCAAGAACAAACACCCCATGATCCAATTTGTAATCCGTCACAGGAGCTTATGTGCTGCCATTGAAAATTTTGAGGTGACAGTGCCGAATACGGAACATGAAATGATTGCTCCTGAATAACACAGTCAGTCTGAATACAATAAAAGAGTGCCATTTTCCAATTACGGAGAATAGCACTCCTTTTATATCGGATTGGTACTGCTTGCAGTCATTGTTGCTATTTTGATAACTCCGTTTCTGGATAGAGATCGGTGAATATCTTTTCCCCCTGACCAACGATATTGTTCGGGACAACGAACATATTCTTTTTTGAAATGCCAATTCTTCGCATTTCCATTGCCGCAGTAATCATTATATATGTCTTACCTGCGCCGACATCAAAAGCCAGAAGGGTGTTCTTTTCATTGATAATATGTTCAACTGCGTTCTTCTGATAATCGTATAGCTGAAAATCCGGTGACATTTTCGGGAAGAGATCTCTGATGCTCTTGTATTGCTTGACTTCAAGTCCTGAAAACATTTTGTTATAGGCTTCTTCTACCTCCCATATTCTGTCCTCGTCCTTCCATATCCAGCTGCGAAATTCAGAAATGATGAGTTGTTGTTTTTCAAGTGCTGCTATTGTATCCTGTTCAGCATAACTATTTCCATTATCAAACAGTTTTATCTCTCTCAGATTCAATGTTGCTTCTATGATGTACAGAGCATTATACCGAGGTGTGCCGTATTTGACCGTACATGAGATCAGATGCCCAAAACGCATTTTATCATTTACGTGCCAAGCTCCTGAGACCGGTTCGTATTCAATAAGCGTCCAATTTACTGTGATATTCAGCAGTTCTTTTACAAACTCATCAATTATCACAGCTGATATCCACGGAGCGCCCATTGAAACCTCGATATCAGTATATGGGATAGTATGCGGTGCTCTCGTGACTTTCAAATCTGACAATGCGCGGTTTCTTTGCGTTCTTATTTCTTTTGCTTTGCTGAAAAGCTCTATCCATTTGTCGAGAGTAATGTTGTTGATATCGTCCTCCGCAACGAGCTCGACAAGCTGTTCTAAGCCTGAGAGCTTTGTATTGTTTCTGTTATCTATGACTTTCCCATCTGCGGAATAGTCTGTATATTCACGATACATAAGCTCATTTGTAAGCTGTCCTCAACATATGCTGCTATTTTGTAAGCAATATAGCTTTTGTTTTTCTGAGCAAACATTGGCATATCGTTTTTTATAAGGATATTTTTCAGCTCCGCTTTCCATAGAATACCAAGCTGTGAACGTCGGGATACATTTTTATTGGGAGTCGCTTTTCGTATCACCTCAACTTTTTCATGACTTATGCAGATAAGTCCCCAATAGGCAGGTATCTTACCAGCAGCTTTCTTTCTGTGAGCTTCACATATCACAAGATAACAGCGGTCAAAGTATTTGTCGTATGCTGCTATCTGACGTTCAAGCCGAGTGAAATTATCATGATCGCTCTTTATCTCATATCCCGTCAGGCAACTACTGACAGTCATTATGTCGCATATCGACTCTCCAATAGACTTCTCATGATAAATACGTATTTTTCCACTTTCAGCAAGCAGGTAGTTTACCAGTACTGCTCGTATATCCTTGTCATTCATACTTTCACCCCTGAAAATATGATACACATGGCGATGTTCGTTTTTTTGGACATTAACTCTGCTATCATTCAATCATTAAGGAGGGATCAGCGTGAGTGAATTAAAAAATGAGTATCGTGTATATGAAACTGCCAAAGGCTGGTTTGAGATTATTGAAAAGGAAGATGTAGAAAAATGCAAATATAGAGAAGTTCCTGATGAAGAACAAAAAGATATCTCTTTTCTTATTATTAATGAATATGTTTCTTTCTTTTCGGCCCCAACATCTGAATGCGAAGGAACATCTACGGGATACATTGGAAGCTGGAATTATCCAGAAATAATGGAAACATTTAAAGATAAGATATTGAGAGCATACAGTGCCTTATACAACTTCAGAGGCTATAATGGCAGAAAACCTGTTTGGGCAGAAATGCGCGATAAGTATTGTAATGGCAGGTCTTATGTTCATCCTGATGAAATGATTGAACATCTTAGTGAGTTTGACAGTAGAGAGATTATTGGATTTTTATACTATTGTACAATATACAAAGAACTTTTTTGTGATGGAGTATACGGATTTTATGCAAAAGAAGGATTTATTGGAAGACTTCTTATACGATTAAAAGAAATATTACTTCCGCAATAGTTTATTATTATGATGACTAAGTTTTTAGGTAATAATATTAAAAAGCCGATATTTACTTTTTTCTGGTAAATATCGGCTTACTTCCTATTCGGCTTGTTTATTTGATTGTTCCGCTAAGAGCAGCACCCATTGGGCGTCCGCATTTTTTTGTTGAAACTGAAGTTTTGCAGTTTAAAAGGACGTTCCCGGAGGAACGTCCTATTTTTAATATGTACTTAATATGTGCCGTAATTCAGAGGTGCATTGGCATCAGTTGAGAAGTAATCCTTCAAAACATAGCCGTATGTGCCGTTATAGCATACATAGTAGAACTCGGCTGAAGCATCGCTTACGTAGGTAACAGCGCTTCGTGAAGGTATCTGTGCGAGAGAAGCGTTGTTTCTGGATGGACCGTTTCTCAGAGTAGCGGAAATGCTTGCGCGGCAGTAAAGTGTAGTTGAAGAAGCCACACCACTGCTTGTGTTGAGCGGAGCATTCGGCGAGGTAGCGAAGAACTCACCGAGAACGTAGCCGTACTGACCGTTATAGCATACATAGTAGAATTCGCCGTATGAAGAGATGTACTGTACTTCGCCGCGTGAAGGTATTCTTGCAAGTGCAGCGGCATTTCTCGAAGCGTACTGTCTGAGTGTAGCGAATTCGCTTGCACAGCAGTAGAGCGAGGTAACGTAGTTGTTTGATCCCTGACTGCTCTGAGCTGTATTTGAAACATATACCATTATCTTTGTGCCCGGATCAACAGTCTTATTTGCAAGAGGCGACTGACTGATAACGTAATTCGCCTCGACAGATTCGCTTGGTGTGAGATTTATCTCGAAATCAAAGCCGGCATCTGTCAGCTTTCTCATAGCGTCCTCAGAAGAAAGACCTACAACATCAGGTACTTGACTTCCGGTATCAGCGGGGGCAGGTTCTGTCGGAGCATCGGTCTGAGTTTCAGGTTCAGTAGCTGGCTGAGTAGTTTCCGGGAGGGTCTCGGCAGCTGAAGTAGTTACTTCATCGGTCGATTCAGCAGTTGTTGATACAGCCGCAGTGCTTGTCGGAGCTGATGATGACTTATCGGAAGAGGAATCGTCCTTATCCGATTTCATGAACCATATCAGCAATATTACAGCAGTTGCCGCGATGATAAGGCTCAGGACTGCTATTACTACCATAAGGCTGTTATTCGATTTCTTGGGCGGCTTCTGGTCAGGAGCACCGTACTGGTAATTCTGCTGGTTCATATTCGGTTGGAAATTACCGTTGTAAGCACCGTTCGGTGAAACAGGAGCGCCGTTCGGAGGCAAAGCACCGTTGAACTGCTGAGGCGGCTGAGCCTGTTCTATCGTAGTACCGCAGTTGGTACAGAAATTTGATTCCGGCAGGAGTTCACTGCCGCATTTCGGACATTTCATATCAATATCTCTCCTTAAAAAATGCTGCTTGTGGTCTGCCTGTTATCAGGCATGGTAACACTATTTAATTATACCATATTTCGTCAAGTCCTTCAATAGAACGACGAAAAAATGTAAAAAAATACCGCACAAATTTTATGTTAAAAGTTTGTGCGGTAGTGACAAATCACGTATCAGTTATTAGCTGCGGCGATACTGCTTTCGAGTGCTTCTGCACGTAAGAGAGCGGTATCTATGTGGTCGCAGAAGTTATCCTTGCCGACTCTTTCTGTGAATCCCGCCTTAGTCATAGCGCGCATAGGCTGTTCGTTGACGTGCGAGAATATCACCTTTATATCGCGCTTTTCACAGCGCTTTACGATATTCTTGAGTTCCTCAACACCTGTTGAGTCGATCGCAGGAACGTTTCTCATACGGATGATGAGTATGTGGAACTTCTTATCATCGAGGACGTATCCGAACTTATCTGAGGCAGCAAAGAACATAGGTCCGTTTATCTCGTAAACTCTGGTGTTATCCGGAATTTTCTTGAGTGAGATGTTATCCGGATCGGTATCCTCATCGTCGGTAACGTCTATCCAGTTGTGAGCCTCGGTAACGTCAGCCATACGCTTCATGAAGAGGAGAGAAGCGAGCACAAGTCCGACGCCGATGGCAACTACGAGATCAAATACAACTGTGAATATCAGTGTTACGAAAAGCACGATGATGTCGCTCTTAGGAGCACTTCTGCAAGTATTGAGGATGTTCTTCCAGCCGCACATATTGTAAGCGACAATGAAGAGGATCGCAGCGATAGTCGGCATAGGTATCAGCTTAGCGTAAGGCATGAGCGATACGAGTATGAGCAGCACCACGATCGAGTGGACGATTCCGGATATAGGAGTACGTCCGCCGTTCTTGACGTTTGCAGCAGTACGCGCGATAGCACCTGTTGCCGGGATTCCGCCGAAGAATGCAGAACCGATGTTAGCTGTACCCTGAGCGATGAGCTCCATGTTGGAACGGTGCTTTGAACCGATCATACCGTCCGAAACGACACATGAAAGGAGAGATTCAACAGCTGCAAGAACTGCAATGGTAACAGCATTCGGCATGAGATTCTTAACTCTGCTGAATGTGACCTCCGGCACCGTGAATTTCGGAGGTGCTGATGAGATAGAGTAAAGGTCGCCGATAGTATTAACGTTTATATCGCTGAATTTCACGATGAGCGAGCAGATAATGACTGCGATTAGTGAAGCCGGTATCTTGTCGAGCTTTTTCGGCCACAGAATGAGTATAGCGAGCGAGACACAGCCGATGAGGAGTGCCCAGCCGTTGAGAGAATCGAAGCAGCGGAAGATCTCTTTCAGCTTATCAACTGTCTCGATAGGAGAGTTCTCGAATGTAAGTCCGAAGAAGTCCTTGATCTGACCGATGACGATAGTGAGCGCGATACCGAATGTGAATCCGGAGGTGATAGTATTGGGTATGTACTTGATAAGAGCGCCGAAGCGGCAGAAGCCCATTATTATCATGAGGATTCCGGCGATGACAGTCGAAATAATGAGACCGTCCATTTGCTCTGAAGCCACGATACCGGCTACGATAGTAGCGAATGCAGCAGTCGGACCTGCGATCTGTACACGGCTTCCGCCGAGAAGAGCGACAAAGAAACCGGCTACGATAGCGGTATAAAGACCTTGCTCAGGACCTACGCCGGATGCGAGAGCGAGTGCTATCGAGAGCGGTATAGCGATGATAGCAACGACTATTCCGGCAACGACATCCTTAGCGAACTGCTCTTTTGAGTAGTTCTTCATTACGGATAAAAGTTTCGGTTTGAGTTTTTCCTCACTGGGTTTAGCAGTTTTCTGAGACATTTATATTCCCCATTCTGATAATAAATTTCGCCTGAGCGAACACACGATTAACATTATACTACTATATATTGACGATTTCAAGCAATTGAGCGAATTTTGTCAGTTTATCCATAATAATGCTTGAAGAGGCGGAAATTCTTGAATATACGGCATTAAAACGTAATTCTTTATTCAAATGTTTTACTGCCTGTAATATTTCTTCACTATATTATTAAAATATTACATTTCTGTAAACAAATCGGGCATACGCCCGTTTTTTGTTGACAAGCGGAGTATTTAGGTGTAAAATTATACTATATATATGTAATGTTTTTAAGATAACAGTTTTACGATATGTTATCGGATAGAATTTTTATGTTTAGGGTGGAAAAATGTCTGGTTCTATAAGAAAAAGTATCGTGATCTGCGCGGCGGTGATATTGACTCTCTTTGTTTTCGTAAGCTTTGCTGTGTCGTATACCTGTGTCCGCTATACAGGCGACAAATACCGCGAGTCCGTTGCGAATTCTGCACTTGATTACGCCGAAACAGTCATCGACGCTGAAAAGGCTAAGGAAATATTCCTCACAAGAGATCTTTCAGACTACTATTTCAGTGTTCAGGGAAAGATCAAGGACTATAAGGCTGACAACGCTGATGCTGTCAAGAGGATCTCATTAGTAAACTTCAATAACTCCGGCGGAAGCTATATTTACGATTCAGAGGGAGCTGCGCTCGGAACACGGCTCGAATACGATGATTATACGTCCTCGACAAAGGCAGAGCTTATCAACGGCAGAAATTCTATCGTTCATAAGGAGCTGAACTTATACACTGCCTATCGTCCTGTGAGAACGGTCGATGACAGCCTTTGCGGTTACATAATAGTGGAGCTTAACAAGCCGTATGAGTTGAGATACTTCCGGCTGCTTGTGGCTGCTTTTGCGGCGATGTTCGTTATGAGCATATTACTTCTGCTCATATTTGTGGTATTCCTGAACAGTAAGATACTGCGTCCTATCAGGAAAATGGCTGACTATGCGCTGTTCCTCTCCGGCGATGACAGTGCCGAGGATCAGAGCAGTACGGCTGCTGTGTTCAATACCGACAGGCACGATGAGGTCGGAAGGCTCGGCGAGGCGTTCCAGAAGATATTCGTGGACATGAACAGAGGCGCTCAGCACCTTTCGCAGGCTATATATGACGCTAATCACGACGGTATGACTCAGCATTTCAACAAGCGCTTCTATCACACTATGGAAGAGAATTTCCGAAGCTGCAAGTCGATAGGCGTTATCTACTTCGATGTCAACAACCTTAAACTCATGAACGATACTCTCGGTCATGAGCGCGGCGACTATGTTATAAAGGCAGCTGCGGAATATATCAGGAGATTTCTCGGAGAGGGCGATTACTGTTTCCGTATGGGCGGAGACGAATTCCTCGCAGTGTTCACGAACTGCACATTCAGAAGACTCGATAAGATTATGGACAGGCTCGATATGGAATCGCCTTACATACTCAGCAGAAAAGAAGACGATATAAAGTGTGCGCTCTCATACGGATGCTCGTTCGGAAAGGGCAGCTATTCCTATGAAAATGTGCTCGCCGAAGCTGAGGAGAATATGTATGTTAAGAAGGCAGAACTGAAGAGAGATCTGCGAATGCCTGACAGATAAGGGGTGGTGATTTGGATAAGACCAAGCAGCGCAAGACTATGACGTTCTCTAATCTATCTGTAAGAAAAAAATTCCTGATGATAGACATAATGGTAGTGCTTGCAGTGATACTTACATGGATGACCATGCTGAGTTCTATCTCAAAGACTAAGGAAGAAAAATACAAGCAAATGGAAATGACTGCGATAACAGCTTCGGATAATCTGCTGAGCGTTTCGCTCGAATACGCCTTTTCTATTGCTAAGAATATCTATACCAACGAGGCGATGTATGAGTTCCTGAACACGGAATATCCGTCGTCGGCAGCCTATTATGAGGCTTATTATCCGCTTCAGAGAAGCACGGCAATGAATACCTCCGATATAAGCATCGTCAGGAACTGCACTATCTATACCAGTAACCCGACCATTCTTACAGGAGGAAATCTGAAGCAGCTTGATTCAGCTGTCGGGGACTACTGGTATAAGGCTTTCAAGAAGATGGGAAAGCCTATCATACTTTGTATTGATCCGGATAACGGCAGCATGAAGCTCGTGAGAAAGCTCGACTATATTGATATAAATACCGGCGACAGTTTCCTGTGCATCGAGCTCAATACCGATGAGATAGCAAATCTTGCCGATAATATCGGATTCGACGGCGAGCTCTACATAATGAGCGGATCGAATCTTATTTACAGCAGCGACAAGTCGGCAAAGACTGCTGATGATATTGAGATAAAACCGGATTTTGAGTGCGTTACAAGAAACTACTATACAACAGACATCGAGTTCTATTCATGCTCACACAAAACTAAGATGAAGGACTTCCTGACTGCGAACAAGATCCTGCTTACGGGACTCCTTATAGTAGTCGTGCTCGTGGTTTTCACCGGCAATTTAATGTCTATGAATATCAGACGAAGAGTCAAGCCGGTGTTAAGTGAATTCAAAGCAACAGGATATGTACAGTCCGCAAGGAAGGAAAAGAATGGCAGAGATGAGATAGGCAGGATAATCGACATATGCTGTGAGATGTCCGAGAGACTGCGTCTGAAGGGCAGCGAGTTTGAACTCAGCAGTGATAGTTTACTGTGCAAGAGCTCGGATTACGAAACACTGTTCGCAACAGCTATGCGTCTGGATGCGGAACTTGCAGTAAATCGTCTGCTTCCCGACATCAGGATAGATTTGCCGGATGAGTATTTCCCACTTTCCGTTGAGAGTACGCTTCTTCGCAGAACTGCTGACAAATTCGGCGCAAGATACATCGGTGACCAGATCGACAGAAACGATAAGTGGCTTGTTCCGGCATATTCGCTCGTGCTTCTGGCTGAGGACTTATTCCAGCATTTCAGTGCGGATACTGTCGAGGTATCGGTGGAGGATGACAGCGCTGTAATAGTTTTCAGAAGCGAAAAGCGTCCGCGTTCGACCGATGTTCTGAAACTGAATGCGGTATTTGAAGAGGACGTGGTCAGCAACGACTATTCCTTCGACAGAAGCTACCGCTTCAATCCGTATCTGCGTATCAAGCATTGTCTCGGAAGCAATATAAGTCTTATAATAAATGACAAGAACAAATTTGATGTTATATTCACTATCAGCTTTAACGATGGAAGTGAGGTCTGAAATATGGGATTGAAAAACATTATTGCAGGCATTTCAGCAGCAGCTATGACCTTTGCGCTTACCGGATGCGGTGAGAAAAAGAGCAGCAATAAGGAGATAAAGGAGTTTGACGGCTTCTATGCGGCGAGAATTGCGCCGATCTCAGATGATAATGAGATACAGAAGATCATAGCGGATAAGACTGGCGTTCTCGTTCATCAGAACTTCGTTGACGATCAGGATTCTATCAATAAGATCATCAGTGATATGATAGCCGCCAACAAATATCCGGACTACATTTCACCTGATGCCGAATCGTGTCAGAAGCTGCTGAAGGCAGGCGCTTTCATACCGATAGACAACTATTGGGACGATTACCCGAATATAAAAAAGCTCTGCACCGATAAGGAATGGGACAGAGTACGTTCAAGCGACGGACATATTTACTACATACCGCTCTTTTCATCGGTCAACGTTAAGGAGACCACACCTACTCATTCCGGAGAGGCTTTCTGGGTGCAGACGAAGGTGCTTGAATGGGCGAATTATCCCAAACTCAAAACACCTGACGACTACTTCGATCTCATCGAACGCTATCTTGCTGCGAATCCGGTAAACGAAAAAGGCGAGCCTTACTACGGCTATGAGATACAGGCAAACGATACATGGTTCTTTGCACTCGATAATCCGCCGATGTTCCTTGATGGTCATCCGAATGACGGATGCTGTATAGTTGATCCGGATACTCTTACAGCTATTGACTATAACCTCTCCCCGACAGCAAAAAAATGGTTCAGAAAGCTCAATGAGGAGTACAAGAAGGGCGTTATAGATCAGGAATGCTTCGTTATGACATCCGATCAGTATTATAAGAAAATCGCTACCGGAAGAGTTCTCGGCATGGTAGATCAGAACTGGAATTTCAGCGGCTCAACTAATGAGCTTCCGCCTGAATGTACCTATATCCCGTTCGGATTGACTATTGATGAGGGGATCGAAGAACACTACCGCGACAGAAATTCGTTCAATGATTCGACAGGTGTTGGTATTTCGATAAGCTGCGATGATCCGGACGGCGCTGTGAAGTTCCTGAGTGACCTTCTTGAGCCTGAGATACTCAATCTCCGATTCTGGGGCATCGAGGATACCGATTATTACGTCAATGAGGACGGCTACTTTGATCAGGACGAGGAACAGTACGCGAAATGGCGTGATTCCGATTACAGAAGGGATCATGTCTGTACTTACGATTATATGCCTTACTATTTCGGTATGGCTCCGGACGGCATAAACGCTTACAATTCCTCAACGCAGCCCTCGATATTCTACGAACATCTTTCCGAGCCTGTAAAGAAGTGCCTCAGTGCCTACGGCTCGCAGACATATTCCGGACTTCTCAACGATCCGCCGGAGAATCCTCCGTGGTATCCGATGTGGTCGTTCAGCAACGCTGTGACAGAGGATACGGATTACGGAAAGGTAATGAAGCAGATCGACGCAGTGAAGCATAGATACCTGCCGCTGCTTGTAATGAGCAGTGATTACGAAAAGACGTGGGAGGAGTATACCTCGGAATACGCAAAGATAGATTCCCAGAAGTATTTTGACGAGCTCACAGCAGAAGTCCGCAGACGTTCCGCGGACTGAACCTGCACATTATAATGTAATGCCGCCGGCAGCTTTCATAAGCTGCTGCGGCGTTTTGTTTTAACGGGGAAAGAATTACAGAAGATGAATTGATTTACATATTGAACACTATGCACGCAAATATACAATACGTAAAGATATTTGCCGTATAATGTAATTATATGGCTGATTTTTATAATTTATCTGCTGAAATTTACTGGCAGTTATTGACATTTTGACAAAAATGTGATAGTATTATTGTGTAGTGATGTAAACACTTAAAGTTTCATGTGCCAAAACATGAAGCAATTCTGACACCATTAATCATTACAGAAAGGTGAGAAAAATGAAAAAAGTATTAGCAGCAGTTCTTGCAATCATCTGCGTTGCAGGAAGTATGAATTGTCTCCCACAGAACACTGATTATTCGGGCAGCACTTCAGTCATAACTGCGGATGCAGCAGAAAAGACAGAAGAAGTAACTATCCTGGCCGGTAAGAATGCGGAAAAGTATAAGTACACAATGGCTGATGAGCAGCTTTATACTACTTCCCTTAAGGAGACTAAATTAAACTGGGTGGATGCAAAAAACGGTAATACATATGCAGCTTATACTCTGACTATTACCGATAATACCGACAAGGCAAAGCTTGTTGACACTTATGTTATAGGTCTTAAATCTCTCAAGAGCACTAACCTCGATGTTAATATGAGCGATAAGGTAGATTATTGTTCTGATATTGAAAAGGCTCTTAGTGATACAAAGAATTTCAAGGAAGGCGATCCGGCAATTGAGGCTATCAAGGCACTTTTCGACAGTAAAACGCATCAGGCAACTGTTAAGTACATCGCTGATAATGCCTGCAAGGACTCCTACCTCAAGACTATCGACCTTTCCGGAATTGAGTACATCGGTGCAGGCGCATTCGACGGATGCCGCTATATCACTGATATTACTATCCCTGCAACAGTTAAGTATGTCGGCAAGGGAGCTTTCCAGAAAAGCGGTATCAAGAAGCTTTCAGTATTGAATGAAATGATAAACATTCCTGATTCATTCTGTTCATCAACAAACCTTACAGACGTTACATTCGCACATCCTGATTACATCAGATCAATCGGTGTTTCAGCTTTTGCATCAACACCTCTGAGCGCTCCTATTTTCAGCACATGGGGCGAGGCTAAGGGCTATGAGGATCTCAGGATCTGTGACAAGGCTTTCCAGAACTGTACTTCTATCAAGAACTGCGAATTCTCAGATAATGTTACAGTTGCAGGCAAGAACTCCTTCGATGGCTGTTCAAGCCTTTTAACTCTCAAGGTAGGTAAGAACACATACGGTCTGGATCAGTATGCATTCCAGAACTGTACTTCACTTAACAGCATAACATTCAATGATAAGCTTATCGGTCTCGGCGGCGGATGCTTCCAGGGCTGTACAGCACTTAAATCTGTATCAGGTATCCCGGGCACTCTTGAGGACTGGGTAGACATCGACAGCTCAGGCGGAATCGGTATGGGTGAAGGTGTTTTCGCAAGCTGTACTTCACTTATTGACGTTGTTCTTCCAACTTCTATCACACGTATCCCGCCTAAGACATTCTCAGGCTGTACAAAGCTTACAACTATCAAATACGGTCTTCCGGGTGCTGCTGCAACTGAATCTGCTGACACTATCGAGGTTATCGGTGATGAAGCATTCAACAACTGCCTCGCACTTCCTAAGGCTGAATATAATAACGTTACAAAGATCGGTACTAAGGCATTTGCAGGAAGTGGAATCAAGTCCGCAAGCTTCCCGGCAGCTACTAATATCAGCTGTATTGCTGCTACAACTGAAGAGAAGAGCTTTGACAGTAAGGGCAGCTCAGCATTTGAAGGCTGTACAAAGCTCGAAAGCGTAAGCATTCCTAAGAGCCAGTTCATCAGAAAGACCTCATTCAAGGGCTGTACTGCTCTCACAGAATTCAAGGCAGGCAAGTGTAAATTAGTTGAAGACAACGCTATGGAAGGCTGCTCAGCTATCGTTGATATTACTCTTCTTTCTGAGCAGTATGGCGGCGATCTCACAGCAAGCAACGATCCTAATAAGACCAATTCATCCCACGGATATGTATTCAAGGATTGTACTTCAGCAAAGAAGATCACAATTGACGGTAAAGATAAGGTCAAGCTCAGTGCAGGTCTTTTCTCAGGCTGTACTGCACTTGAAAGTGTCGGCGGAGACATTTCAAGCGTATCTGTAATCGGTAAGGAGTGCTTCAGCGGCTGTACAAACCTCAAGAAGCTCAATCTCCCTGCACTCAGGATCATTGAGGACAGCGGCTTCATGAACTGTACAGCACTCAAGAGCATCTCTGACAGCGGCGTTGCTATCAATGCAGAGGACTATGGTAAGAAGTGCTTTATGAACTGCTCTGCACTCAGCATAGATGTTAAGGGAATAATCTCAACTATCGGTGAAAGTGCATTCCAGAACAGCGGCGTTACTAACGTTTCTATCGACGGAATGGTTGGCGGTACTGTTGTTATCGGCAGCAATGCTTTTGCAGACTGCGCTAACCTCAAGAATGCTACTATCCTTTCACCAGGCGCTTATAAGTTCAATGTTGGCTCACAGGTATTCAAGAACTGTCCTGTACTTGAAAAGGCTGTATATGAAGGACCTATCATTACAAAGTCAATGTTCCAGAGCTGTCCTCTCCTCAAGGAAGTAGGCACAACAGCTGATATATTCTATGAGAGTGCATTCGCTGACTGTACTTCACTCGTATCAGTTAAGGACAAGGAAACTGGCTATCCTGTAATTGCTAAGGAGATCGACGGCGGCGTATTCAAGAACTGTGCTGCTCTTACTAACTCTTCAAGCAACCTTGACACTGTATTCAAGGGCATCGGACAGTATGTCGGCTGTACTTCACTCGAAGCTGCAACAGTTTCAACTCTTACAAAGGGTATGTTCCAGAACTGTTCAAGCCTGAACGATGTCGTTATCGCTGACAGCGTTGTAGAAGTTCCTGAGCTCGCATTCCAGAATTGTACAAGTCTCAGAGACTTCGATTTCTCCAACATACAGAATATCAATACTAAGGCATTTGATAACACAGGCTTTTTTGATCTTGATCTCAGCGGAGTTAAGGTTGGTTCAAATGCGTTCACCAACTGTCCTGATCTCAAGACTGTAAAGCTCAAGGCTGAAACACTTTCAACATCAGCATTTGCAAATTGTCCTGTACTCAAAACTGTTGACATTGATGTACCTGTAATTGGTTCAAGCGTATTCAAAGGCTGTGCTGCTCTTGAAACAGCAACTATCAAGACAGGTGAGATCGGAAAGACCGTATTCAAGGGCGATTCCGCACTCAATAAGGTAACTATCAATCCTAATAATGAGTATACACTTGGTGTTATCTACGATCAGGCATTCGGTGACTGTGCTGAGCTCAAGTCACTTACAGTTCTCGGCAACCCTGTCATAAAGTATAAAGCAGTAGGCTTCCTCGGAAGCAACGTAAACTCCAACTTCACACTCATGGGTAATGCAGGTTCAACTGTTCAGGACTATGCTGACACATACAAGATCAAGTTCAAGGCAGTTGGCAGCAACATTGAGCCTACCACAGGTAAAGAAGAGCCGTCTACTGAAGCTCCTACAAGCGGAACAGACCTCAAGAAGGGCGATGCCAACGGCGACGGCAGTGTAGATATGTCGGACGTAGTAATGGTAATGCAGGCTTGCCTGAATCCTAAGAAGTACGGTACAAGCGGTACAAGTGAAGACCGCATAACCGCAGATGGCGAAAAGGCAGGCGATGTTGACGGTAAGACAGGTCTTACAGCTAACGATGCTCTTATCATCCAGCGTTACTCACTCAAGCTTATCGACACACTTTAAGCCGAAAACAGCAATATTAAAGGAGAGCCAATGGCTCTCCTTTTTTGCGTTAAAAATATTATCTGCGCCCAAAACTTGCAGGTAATGAGGTCAGACAGTTTCGCCGTTTGCAATGCGTTCAGCGAGCTCATTGAGATAGACCCAGCGCTCCATTTTCTGTGAAAGCTGTTCGCTGAGGGAGTCTCTGAGGTCGGAGAGCTCCTGAAGCTTAACGTAATCGGATGTGTTCGCGGCGATAGACTTTTCAGTGTCGGAGATCTGCTGTTCAAGTGCAGCGATGTCGTCATCAATGGTCTCGAATTCGCGCTGTTCCTTGAATGAGAATTTCAGCCTTGTGTGACCGCTTGAGGAGTGTTCGCGTCTGACGGCTTTTTTCTTCGGGGCAGAGGGTGAATCTTTCATGCGGAGACTGAGCACATTTGCCTCAAAATCGGAATAATTGCCGTTATATCGCAGACATTCACCGTTGCGGAATTCAAATATCTCGTTTGCGAGTTTATCAAGGAAATAGCGGTCGTGAGAGACGGCTATAACAGCACCGGCGAAGCTCTGAAGGTAGTCTTCAAGGATAGTGAGCGTAGCGATGTCGAGGTCGTTAGTAGGTTCATCGAGAAGTAGGATATTAGGTGCAGACATGAGTATTTTGAGGAGATAAAGACGTTTTCTCTCGCCGCCTGAAAGCTTCTCTATACGATTCCACTGGAGTTCGGGTGTGAACAGGAAGCGTTCGAGCATCTGCGAGGCGGTTACCGTACCGTCGGGAGTCTGCACTCTGTCGGCGGTCTCTCTAATGTATTCGATGACACGCAGACTTGCGTCCATAGATTCACATTCCTGCGAAAAATAGCCGATCTTGACTGTATCACCGATGACGATGCTTCCCGAATCCGGCTGTATGCTTCCGGTGAGCATTTTGAGGAAGGTACTCTTTCCTGCGCCGTTGCGGCCGATAATGCCGATACGCGCATCGCGTGAGATGATGTAGGAAAAATCGGTAATGAGCGGCTTGCCGTCGATAGACTTCGTGAGGCTTTCGATCTCGATAGTTTTTCTGCCGAGACGCGAGGACACCGACTGTAACTGAAGCTTTTCCTGAGCGGCGGGTATTTCGCGGTTTTTGAGTTCCTCGAAGCGCTCGATCCTGTCCTTGGACTTCGTACCTCTTGCACGAGCACCGCGGCTTATCCATTCAAATTCGCGGCGGTAGAGGGCACGGTTCTTGCGTTCAGCGGCTTCGGCATCGGCTTCGCGCTGGGCTTTCTGCCGGAGATAATCGCTGTAATTGCCGTTGCAGGTATAGATCGCGCCCCTGTCTATCTCGGCTATCTTTCCGCACACCTTATTGAGAAAATAGCGGTCGTGAGTGACCATGACGATAGCGCCGCGGTACTTCATGAGGAGCTCCTCGAACATCCGGGCTGTCTCGTTGTCGATGTGGTTGGTAGGCTCGTCGAGGAGAAGCACATCGCTTGGCTGGACGAGAGCGGAAGCGATACCTGCGCGGCGTTTTTCACCGCCTGAGAGGGAACTGATGTCCCTGTCGCAGTCGGACATCCCGAACTTATCGAGGATCGAACGCGCCTCGAACTCCTTGGTATGTCGGAGATCGTTCGGAAGGTGAGCGAGCACCTGTGAAATGACAGAGCCGTGGTCATCGAATTCGGGTATCTGAGGGAGATAGGAGATACGAATACCGTTAGTGCGGACGACCTCACCGCTGTCGGGCTCTTCAGCGCCTGCGAGTATTTTAAGGAGAGTTGACTTTCCCGTGCCATTTATACCGATAATACCGACCTTGTCGCCCTCATTGAGGAAGAACGAGACATTATCGAGGACTTTCCTCTCCATATAAGTTTTAGAAATATTCTGTGCTGATAAAAGAATCATATTATCACCTCATAGGATATTCATTATAACACATTTTTGGCGAAATGGCAAACCGGTAACTATCCGGACGTTTTTGCGGAGATGATTAAAATATTATCATATAAGCGGCGATTCGCTACAAAATTAGTACCAAGCGTCTAAACAATTTGTTGAATAGAAGCAAAAAATTACGCAAATTCTGCATATTGTCCACCAAATATGTGAAATGTGAGTTGAAATTGTGACTATCATTCATTATAATATTGGTAATATTATTTAAAACACACAAACTCTGTTCAAATTTTTTTGCTGAAATTTTTTATATCAGCGGAATTGGGGGATTCAAATGAAGAAAAAGATACTATCTGCCGCAGCTTCTGCTATCGTGGCAGCAGCTGCAGCAGCAGTCCTCATCCCATCAACTGCCTTTGCGGATAATCCTATCGTACAGACCTCTTTCACGCCCGATCCGGCACCTGTCGTGTTCGGCGATGAACTGTACGTCTTCACAGGCTGCGACCGCGACGGCAACAATGATTTCTACAAGATGACCGGCTGGCAGTGCTTCTCCACTAAGGATATGAAGAACTGGACCGATCACGGAAGAATTCTTGAGGACACTACTTTCAGCTGGTGCGGTCAAAATGACGCATGGGCTTCGCAGTGCATCGAGCGCAACGGAAAGTATTATTTCTACTTCACTACTACATATAAAGGACAGGGACGTGCTATCGGCGTTGCTGTTGCAGACAGCCCCGAAGGTCCTTATGAGGACGTTCTCGGTAAGCCGCTGTGCGGTCCTGACTGGGCATATATCGACCCGACAGTTATGATCGACGATGACGGTCAGGCATGGCTCATGTTCGGAAATCCGACCTGCTACTACGTAAAACTCAATGAGGATATGGTGTCTCTCGGCTCTGATATAAAGCAGTTTGATATGACACCGCAGCAGTTCGGTCCGGCTTCCGGCGATCACAAGACCTCCTACGGTGAAGGTCCGTGGATATGCAAGCACGATAACCTCTACTATCTGGTATGGGCATCGTTTGTAAGCGGATACGGCGGTGAGAGCCAGTGCTACGCAACAGGTCCTTCTGTAACAGGTCCGTGGACCTACGGCGGCGTTATACAGCAGGGCTCAAACTCATTTACAACTCACGGCGGTATCATTGATTACAAGGGTCACTCCTATTTCTTCTATCACAAGAGCGGTATCCCGGGCGGAAGCTCGTATAACCGCAGCGCCTCAGTCGAGGAATTCACATTCAACTCTGACGGCTCAATTCCGGTCATGAAGCTGACAAACAACGGTCCGGATCAGATCGAGGCTGTCAATCCGTTTATCAGGAACGAGGCTGAGACTATCTGCTGGAGCGAAGGTCTCAAGACCGAAAAATGCTCCGAGGGCGGCGTTGACCTCTGCAATATCGAGAACGGCGACTACGTAAAGGTTGCCGGAGTTGATTTCGGTTCGGGCGCTGATAAATTCACAGCAAGCGTCGCTTCAAATACAAGCGGCGGTACGATAGAGCTCCACATCGACAGCAAGAACGGTCCTCTTGTAGGTGCCTGCCGTGTCAGCGGTACAAGCGGCTGGCAGAACTGGGAAGAGGTTTCCACTGATGTAGTCGTTGACGGCGAGCACGATCTCTATTTCGTATTCAAGGGCGACAGCGGATACCTCATGAACGTTGACTGGTGGAAGTTCGAGGGCGATGGCTCTTCTGAGGTAACAACTGATCCGGTCGAAAAGCCGGAGGGCTATATCTTCGAGAATACATTCGACCGCGGTACAGAAAGCTGGAGCGGCAGAGGCGGCGCTAAGGTAAGCACTTCCAAGACCGATCCTTACGAAGGCAGCGGATGTATCTCCGTAACAGGCAGAGAGTATGCATGGAACGGCGTTATCAAGAAGCTTGGCAGCGAATTCAAGGCTGGAGAGACTTACAGCTTCAGCGTGAATGCTAAGTATACGACCGGCAAGGATCAGGATAAATTCCACTTCTCACTTCAGTACGACAACGCTAACGGCGATCCTGAGTATGCCAAGATCGCTACTGTGAATGCCTCAAAGGGACAGTGGTTCCAGCTTGCAAACCAGAACTTCACACTTCCGAAGGATGGTTCTAATTTCGCAATATACGTCGAAACTGACAAGAGCACCATTGATTTCTTCATTGATGATGCTATCGCAGCAGTTGCTGGTACTAAGATAGCCGGCGCTAAGGGAGGTACTTTCTGCCGCGGCGACATCACCGGCGACGGTAAGATAAACGGTTACGATCTCATTGCTGCAAGACGCGCTCTTATCAATGGCAGCTTCCCGAAAAACTGCTCGTCACTCAACGCAGATGTAAACGATGACGGCGAGTTCAATATCACTGATGTTACTCTGTTAAATGAGTATGTACTCGGCAAGATCACTGAATTCCCGCTTGTTGAAAAGCCCCACACAGCTATGACTATGGCTGAGTTCACACAGTTCTGTCAGGAAAAGCTGACTGAGAAAGAGCCTGATTCTTCACATCAGGAAAGATCCGGAGTACAGTACGGTACAATAAAGGGTGCAACATATTATTCAAAGACCGCTAACCGTCAGAAGAAGTATAACATCCTTCTTCCGGCTGGATACTCAGAGGATAAGAAGTATCCTGTCCTCTATGTTCTCCACGGCTACTATGAAAATCCGGACAGAATGATAATCAAGGGCAACGGTACAATGTATACACGTCAGATCATCGGAAACGCTATTGCTTCCGGAGAGGCTAAGGACATGATCGTTGTATTCCCTGATGTATTCTCGCATCCTACTATGGCATCCTGCACCAACATGGATGATGAGAATAACTACGGTTACGATAACTTCATCAATGACCTCAAGAACGACCTTATGCCTGAGATCGAGAGCAAGTACAGCGTACTCACAGGCAAGGACAATACCGCGATCACAGGCTTCTCGATGGGCGGACGTGAATCGCTCCTTATCGGAATGAAGATGCCTGAGACCTTCGGATATGTCGGAGCTATCTGCCCTGCACCGGGAGTTGAAGGAACATTCAGCTGGGATGATGATAATTCACCTTATCTCCTCCACATAACAGCCGGCAGCAATGACACGGTCGTTTACGATAATCCTAAGAATTATCATAACAACTTCACTAAGAACGGCGTTCCGCATATCTGGCATTATGTTAACGGCGGTTACCACGGTGATAACAGTATCCACGCACATATCTACAACTTCGTTCGTGAAGTATTCCAAGCTACAACATAATCAGAGCAGCCGCATGGTGCAGCTTACTCTTACTCGCTAACGGCGATCACAATGTTTACAGCAATAAAGGCACACTCATTACGAGTGTGCCTTTTATTTGCGGCAGGATAGAAGCGCAGAAAGGCGCGGCAACTAAGATCTGCCGCGCCCGCTTTAAGGAGATGATTGATAGCTTATTCAGCGTTGAAAGCCCATCTGAGGAAGTTATACATATGAGCCTTAACGGAGTTGCCGTCGTGATTTCCGACAGTGATGACCTGCCAGAGGTGGTCAACTTTGTTTGCTGTGAGTGTATTGTGGTAGCGCTCCGGATGGTCTGAAACAACGAAGTCGCCCTGAGCACCGGAGATGAGGAACATATAAGGAAGCGGATTGCCGTCCTTGAACTTGAAATCGCTTTCGGAAGGTACAGAACCCGGATGCTGACCCATGAACAAGTCAGAGGTTGGATAGATACCGGGGGCAGGACAAGCGCCGCCGATATAACCGAAGAGGTCTGAGCGCATGAGACCGATGTAGATAGCTTCACGTCCGCCCATTGAGAATCCGCTGATAGCAGTATTCTCTCTGCCTGTGAGAACGGGGTAGTTTTCCTCTATGAAAGGCATGAGGCTTTCTGTGAGGTCATAGAGGAAGTTATCATAAGCGGCAGTATTGTCAGCGTTGATCTGGTTATCGTAATACTGCTTTGTCTTGTGAGTGAACATCTGAGGCGAAACGATTATCATTTCCTTAGCCTGACCGGATTTAGCGAGATTTGCAGCAATATTTACAACGCCCATATCGTCGCCTATCATGTTGTCCTCATTTCCGCCGATACCGTGGAGAGCGTAAAGAACAGGGTACTTCTTGTTCGGATCGTAGTTTTCAGGAAGCACGATATTTACAGGCTTGGTCTGGTTGTTGAATTTGCAGGTGTAATACTTCTTTTCGACCTTAACACCGTATGCCTTGTTGAGAACATCCTGCGGATAATTCTCGGTAAGCTCAGGCGCGCACTTGTTCATATATTCAGAGCCGGTGATAGTCGGCTTAGGAGCAGGTCCGGGCGGATTATCGTTAGGAGCGAGTTCAAACACAGATCTCTTGCCGAGTACGAACTCCTGTAACTGAACGAAGTCAGCCATAGTAAACTGGTTGTTGCCATCGACATCAGCTGCAAGGAATCTTGCATGATCCTTGAAAGGAATACCGGTAAATGCATCGATTAAACCTCTTCTTGCGAGAATGAGGTCACAGGCGTTGATCCTGCCGTCGAAGTTAAGGTCGCCGGAGCTGAATGTCAGACCTTGATAAGAGATCCGGGTAGCATCAGCCTTTGGAATGGCTGATGGGACAGCAGTCAGGAGCGATGCACAGCAGAGTGCAGCAGCAGCCGACGCAGCAAATTTTGATTTTTTCATATAAGCCTCCAGAATAAATATAATGATAAGTGGACAAGTAATCTATATGTTTTATCTAAGAACATTATAACGTTAAAAATTGATAGTTGCAATTCAAATATTGCGAAAATATTAACACTAATATACAAAACTTGTTGTTTTCTACTATTTGTAAAATTAATTTTAAGTATACTCTACGATATGTACAAAATGAACTAATTGACCAAAGCCGATTGACATTTATGTAGAAATTCTCAAAAATAGTTGCAATAAATGTAATTGTATGATATAATAAATGTAGATAAAAAAACAATATATGAAAACATGATGCTGATAAAACTTTTTTGTAATACCTCTTTTATGCAGAAAACGGACTCGTTTGAGTCCGTTTTTTGTGTCTTATAGCGTAAGTTATCTCATATCATGAACCTGTACCGCTGTACTTGGTAGCGCCGAGCATCCAGAACTTATAGCTTGCATAGAAAAATGCGAGACTGATAAGCGGCGAGAGCCATGAGAGCAGCGGGATGTCGTCCGGTCTCAGGACTACAAGACTTGGATAGTAGGCGATGAAAGCGATAGGGATAATGAATGTGAAAATGAATCTGAATACAGGTGTGAAGATAGTTATCGGGTACTTTGAGTAGTCCTTCAGCTTGAATACGAGATCAAGTACGAAGAACGAGCCCTGTATCCAGAAGCAGGTAGCCGAAGCCGCGTTCTGGAGAGCTATCATTACCAGTGAAGCTGATATGAGGAACAGCAGTACCTTCAGGATTATCAGCGGCGTTACAGCAAGACCTATCTTGTTCCATGAGTAGACCAGCGTTGCGATACCGAATGCAAACTGTCCGAGACCTTTGATGTCGAAAACCTCGGACTGGTAGTAGAAGAAGAGGTTTATCGGACGGAAGCAGTATTTGATGAAATCGCCGGAGTAGACGTTCATTCGCAGACTCCAGTTGTTATCAAACAGACACTGCACAGGTGTGAGGGAAATGAGCGAGAATCCGTAAAGGAAGAGCATTTCGTGATATGACCAGTTGTTGATCGAGGGGAAGTTCTTGAAGAGTATCCAGAAGCTTACGAAACCGGCGATATTGGTACATATCATGCCGACAGTCGAGATGATGAAGTCTGCGCGGTAGCTCATTTTGCTTTTGATGTCCTGAGCGATTATCCTGAAATAGATACGCAGGTAGAAGCCGAGACTTTTTCTTTCCATAACATCAACCTCCATTCACAGTGATCTGCTTGATCGAGATCTTCCAGAACAGCTTGCTGATTATCATCATGACTATGCACCAGAACAGCTGGAATCCGAGCATACACCACGGTTCGTGAGGATCCATGCTGGTACCGTCCCAGAGGAGAAGCTTGAGAGGCGAGTCGTAGATCGCAGCGAACGGGAGCAGCTCAACGACGTTTCGGAGCTTTTCCGGAAAGAATGCAAGCGGTATTGTTGCACCGGAAAGAAGTGTTACAACGACCTGTTTCATGATGTTTATGCCCCATATCGACTCGGTATAGAGACATATCGTACTTACGATGAAGTCGATGCTGTAATTTATCATTACCGACATCGCTACTGATGCCACGAAAAACGGCATATTGATACCGATATGTATCGCGCCCTTTGTGACTATCTCGATAACGATGAAGGTCGGGAGGAAGGTCGCAAAAAAGTTCACTATGAGATTTCCTGAGAAGCCCCAGAAGATATAGCGGCGGTAGTTTATAGGCTTCAGCAGATCGAGGACTATCCTTCCGGACTGTATATCACGTCCGACCTGCCATACGGTGTACATCTCCATGAATCCGAACAGAGCAGTTGCCAGAACGAGGTAAATGAGCGTATCAGTGAATGTCATACCGTTTACAACGTCAGTTCCGGAGGAATCGTAGATAGCCTTCCACAGGAAGTAAACTACAATGAGGTAAAGCAGATTTCCTATGAACATTACAAACATGGACATACGGAACTGCAAAGCGTCCATAACGCCGGCGCGGGTGAGGGCGAAGTATTTTTTCAGATTCATTCCACACCCTCCTCGTATATCTTTTTGATGACCTCCTCAGAGGAGATCTCTTCGAGCTTCATGTCTCTTATGTCGTGGGACTTCTGAAGAGTGTTGAGAACGTCCATGACCTTTGATTTATCCTCGTCAACGAGGATCGAGATCCACTCGTCATCGGAATCGACCGAGAACATCGGGAACTGTTTCTGTATAGAAGCGGCATCCTCCTTGAGTGAGCTGCCGGTACGTATTTTGAGAGTTCGGTAAGAGCCGAAGAAGCTTTTAAGGTGTTCGATGTCGTTATCGTAGAGCATCTTGCCCTTGTCGATGATGACTATTCTCTGACACAGAGCGTCAACATCGCCCATATCGTGAGTTGTGAGGATAACGGTAGTATTCTTCTTCTTGTTCAGTGCCTGAATGAGCGTTCTTATCTTGGACTTCATCGAAACATCGAGACCGATAGTCGGCTCATCGAGGAAAACTATTTTCGGATCGTGGAGAAAAGCCGCGAGGATGTCGCTTAGGGTACGCTGACCGAGTGACATCTGACGTACAGGCTTGTGCAGAAGCGGCTCGATGTCCACGAGAGACTTGTAAAGCTCGATCATCTCGTCGTATTGCTTGTCACCGATCTGGTAGATCTCTTTGAGAATCTTGAAGGATTCGATGAGAGGCAGCGCCCACCAGAGCTGTGTACGCTGACCGAATACAACTCCGATCTTCTGAGCATTTTTAGTACGGTTCTTGTAGGGGATGTTGCCATCAACGAGTATCTCACCGGAAGTCGGTTCGAGTACGCCGGTCATCATCTTGATAGTAGTAGATTTGCCAGCACCGTTTGGTCCGAGGTAGCCGACTATCTCGCCCTGCTGAATGTTCATGGAGATGCTGTCGACAGCGCGGACTATCTTGTAATCGCGTGAAAACAGGTCTTTAATGCTTCCTTTGAGACCTTCACGTCTGTTGAGGACTTTGAATTCCTTGCTGACATTCTTGATTTCAATTATTGCTGACATTGTTTGTACCTTCTTTCTTGTTCAGATGAATATTTAATTAGTATAACTCAGTTTTTGTAAAAAGTCAAGCATTATTTTCAATTGTTCTTGTTATGACAGAGCGGCATTCCTGTATTGCCGCGAATGTTGCCGCGGTACAGACTGCCGCTGTACTGTATTTCAGTCCGATGAACGGTAGAGTAAGGGGTATTGCAAAGAGCATAGCACCTGTTATCTTATTAAGTACCGAGTGTACCGCAGTGAGCTTTCTGTGCCTGATAAAACCTATTGCGAGGCTGACTGCCTTTGTGAGGGCTATCGCGCCTGTCCAACAGTAAGTCCATACAGGGATGTCAAGCACCGGAAGCAGTTTTATCATACACACTGCCGTGAAAACTATATCCGCGAGGGTATCAAGCTTTGAGCCGAATTCGCTGACGCTTCCCGTCATACGTGCGACAGTGCCGTCGACCATATCTGTAAGACCTGCGGCGATGTAGAGAGCGAAGAAAGCCGGGGAGAGCGGTGCCAGGAACAGAAGTCCGATACTGAAAACTACCCTCAGACCAGTTATATTATTTGCAGCTTGCTTCTTCATTCCCTTGTCATCAATACTACGCACTCAACGTGCTTAGTACGCGGGAAGAGGTCAACGCCGCATATCTTTTCAGTTTTGTAGCCATGTTCGCCGAGCCATTTAGCGTCTCTTGCAGCAGTTGACGGGTTGCACGAGATCATTACCACTTTTCGCGGAGCGGCAGTAACGACGGTCGAGAGTGTCTGTTCAGAGCAGCCCTTGCGCGGCGGATCGAGGACGATAATGTCCGGTGAGCAGCCCTTCTGACGCAGCCTTTCAAAGACCTCGCCGGCATCACCGCAGTGGAATTCGGCATTTGTGATGTTATTCTGAGCGGCATTGAGTTTCGCGTTCACGATAGCCTCCGGAACGATCTCAACTCCGATTATCTTTCCGACCTCAGCCGCCATTGAAAGACCTATCGTACCCACGCCGCAGTAGAGGTCAGCAACGATGTCCGTGGACTTCGGAGCGGCGTATTCAAGGGCTTTGCGGTAAAGCTTTTCCGCCTGAACTGTATTGACCTGATAGAACGACTGCGCTGAGATCTGGACGGTATTTCCGCACATTACATCGCAGATATGGTCAGCGCCGGAGAGTATGGAAGAGTCCCTGCCGAGAATGACGTTGGTCTTATCGGGATTTACATTCATAATGACGCTCTTAATATGAGGGTAGTTCTTGGTGAGGATGTCTGCGAGAGGACGAAGCTGCCTTGAAAACTCCTTGCGGACCACATAGCAGACCATGATCTCACCGGAGTGAGCACCCTGACGTATATAGATATGTCTCATGATGCCTGTATGTGAACTTTCATCGTAGACAGGCAGTTTTTTTGCATTGATGAATTCGAGGGAGGTACAGACTATCTCCGCAAAGACTTTCGGCTGGAGCGGACAGTCCTCGATAGGGATGACACGGTGAGTTCTTTCAGCGTAGAAGCCGCAGACAGCCTTACCGTCCCTGACTGCAAGAGGATACTGGGCTTTATTCCGGTATCTTCCGGTAGAATCGCCGCCGATGAACTCATCGGGCACAGTGTTGATACCTCCGATGCGTCTGAAAGCGTCCGTGACTATCTTGTTCTTGACACTGCACTCAGCGGCGTAGTTTATATGTCTGAAAACACAGCCGCCGCACTGTTTATAGTGCGGACAGTCCGGAGCAACACGTTCAGCGGATGGCTCGATCATATTTTCAACAATGCCGTAAGCGTAGTTTTTCAGCACCTTCACGATGCGTAAATCGAGAATATCACCGGCAGCTGTATCGGGTACAAAAACAGCCATACCGTCAATTCGGCAGACACCGCTGCCCTCAGAGGTAATATCATTTATCTGAGCGCGGCAGATCTGATTTTTAGTAAGCATTCGGTCACCTCATTTTTCTTTTCCATCAGCTGATCGAAGCGTCTGATGTACTCATATGGGAATTTGTAGTTATGTATGCGGCTGATCTTTCCGCCGGGGTAGACGAGCTTTGTCGAAGCGGCACAGCCTGCGCCGAGGATGGTCTGGGTTTCGTCCATGATGAAGATATTGTAGTAGCTTTCAAAGCCTTTTTTAGCGTAGCCGACGTTTTCGAGGTTATCGACCGTATTCTTCTGACGGTACATATAGTAAGGCAGATAGCCGCTTTCCATGAGCCGCTGAATACTGTGATCGACCATTTCCGCAGCCGGATTATCCATGTTTGAATCGCCGCTGCCAAAGAGATCTGCGGCACGTTTGATAGTAAGCGCGTGGACTGTGATGCTTTCCGGCGAGAGGTCGATCATTCGGTCGAGAGTGTACTTGAATGAATCAACGGATTCAGTCGGCAGACCTGCGATCAGATCGGTATTGATGTTGGTGAAGCCGACCTTTCTTGCGAGTTCAAAAGCGCGGATCGCGTCAGCACCGGAGTGTTTTCTGCCGATGACTCTGAGCACATCGTCGTTGAGCGTCTGAGGGTTTACGGAAACTCTCTGAGCGCCGAGCTCCTTTATAACGCGGAGCTTCTCCTCTGTAATGGTATCGGGCCGTCCTGCCTCGACACTGTATTCCCTGACAGCCGAAACATCGAAATTATCCGCAACGGCAGTCATTATGCTGCGGAGATCGTCAGCGGAGATAGAAGTCGGAGTACCGCCTCCGAAGTAGATCGTATCAATTTTAGTATCAGTCTCGCGGACTATCCTGCCTATCACTGCGAGTTCGCGGCACAGAGCGTCAACGTACTCCGGCATGAGCTTCAACGCGGAATCCATAGAGTGCGAGACGAACGAGCAATAGCTGCATCGTGTAGGGCAGAAGGGGATAGACACATAAAGGCTCACCGCGCTGCTGTCTATTTTGTCGAGTATCGGGAGCTGGTTTACAGCCGTATCATATGCGAGCCGGAGTTTTTTCGGCTGTATGAGGTATTTTTCACCGAGGGCGTTAAATATCTCTTCCTCAGAGCAGCCCTTCCGCATGAGGTCAACTACTTTTTTCACCGGACGTATGCCGGTCATCATCCCCCACGGAGGAGTGATACCCGTAAGGCGGCAGAGGATACCGTATAGCAGGCGGCAGAGCGTGAATTCATCATCGCCGTCGGAGGTGGCTGCCTCAGTAACAGGCAAGCCTCCGGCAAGTCTCACGGTGACAGACATTTTGCTGCCGGAGGAATCAGCGATGACATAATCATCGCCTGAAGCCTCGCTGAGAGAATCGCCGAAAGCGAATCGGGCGGTATTGAAAAAGAGTTTGAGTATAGCCTCAGTCTCGTATTTAAAAGAATTGCCGATCAGCACGACCGGCATTTTAGATGTGTTCTGGTTCATAATTCTCCTTTGAAACGGCTGAGGTAGGGGTTATACTGCTTCTCATAGGCGAGATTGCTCTCCTCGCCGTGACCGGGACAGACTTTGAGATCGCGGTCGATCATGTAGATGTGACGGAGCGAGTTCACAAGATCGAGAGTATTGCCTCCTGCGAGGTCAGTACGTCCGCAGGAGCCGTTGAAAAGGGTATCGCCGGAGAACATAACGTCATCGCAGATATAGCACACGCTGCCCTCGGAGTGTCCGGGGGTGTGGATCACCTTGAATGAGCAGTCGCCGTCGTTTATCCAGCAGTCGCCGAAAACGGCAGTGTAGTCGGAAACGGCAGGGAAGCTGCCTGACATACCGAAGCCCTCGAACAGCGAATATTCAGGACTTAAAAGCATTTTGGCATCATCGGTATGGACATAGACCTCTGCACCGGTAGCCTTTCTGACCTCCTCAACGCCGAGCATATGGTCGAAGTGACCGTGGGTGAGGAGTATCTTGCGGAGGGAAAGTCCCTTTCCGGAAATAAAATCGAGGAAACGTCTGCTGTCGCCGCCGATGTCAACAGCGATGCAGCGGTCGGGAGCGGTCTGGACGATATAACAGTTAGCCTGGATAGGACCAAGCTGGAGAGTATAGATTTTCATATTGACCTCACGTCATATAGCGGATCTGTCGACGGAAATAACGCCTTTGATCTTTCTGATTTTTTCAAACAGGTTTTTGAGCTGTTCGGTATTAGATATGATTATCGTGCTTTCAAAGAGAGCGTTGCCGTTTTTGAGAACTCTCGATGAAGAATGTATGATAGGAACTCTTGCTTCCATGAGGGCGGCAGAGATGTCGTAAACGAGACCGAGACGGTCGATAGCGGTCACCTCGAAGCTTGTCTGGAGCTGGCTGCTGCTGTTTTCCGACCACTGAATATCGCACCAGCGGCTGAGTTCCTCAGGGATACCGCGCTGCATAGCGGCTTTGTAGTTGGTGCAGTTGACGGTGTGTACGGAGATACCGTGACCGCGTGTGATGAATCCCACAATATCGTCACCGGGGAGAGGATTGCAGCACTGTGAGAACTTCACGGCGATGTCGTCGATCTGATCGAGAATGATACTGCTCTTTCCGTTGGTTTTTGCCTTTATGAGCGAGCTGGAAGTCGGAACAAGCTCGGAAATGTTCATCTTCTCGTATTTGTCCTTGAGACGCGGGATTATCTTTGAGAGCAGAATACCGCCGTAGCCGATAGAAGCGTAGAAGTCCTCAAGAGTTTCGCAGTTATGGCGCTTGAAATCGTCCTCAAGGAAGGCAGTGTATTCGGATTCCTGAAGGTTGATGCGGTGACGCTTGAATTCGCGTTCGAGTTCCGCCTTGCCCTCTGCGATATTCTCTTCGCGGCGCTCCTTCTTGAACCATGATCGTATCTTGGAACGCGCCTCGTTGGTCTGGACGATATTGAGCCATGCTCTGTTAGGACCTTTTTCCGGATCCTTGCTTGTGATTATCTCGCATATCTGACCTGTCTGGAGCTTATAATCAAGAGGTACTATCCTTCCGTCTACCTTTGCACCGGTAGTTTTGTGACCTATCTCAGTGTGGATGCGGTAAGCGAAGTCGATAACGGTTGAGTTTACCGGCAGACTGACAGACATTCCCTTTGGAGTCATAACGACAATATCCTCAGGATCGAGATCGGTCTTGATAATGCGGACGATCTCCTCAACGTCGTCTGAGGTCTGCTGAGCCTCGATGACCTGACGCACCCATGCAAGGCGCTGTTCCATTTTGTCCTTGCCCTGAATGCCCTCTTTGTACTTCCAGTGGGCAGCGATACCGTATTCAGCGGTCTCGTGCATATCCCATGTACGTATCTGCACCTCGAACGGGATGCCCTCTTTTCCGAGGACAGTCGTATGCAGTGACTGGTACATATTTGATTTAGGGGTAGAGATATAGTCCTTGAATCTGTTGGGGAGCGGACGGAACATATCGTGTATAAGTCCGAGAACGTTATAGCATTCGGCAACGGTGTTTACGATTATGCGGACAGCGTATTTATCATAGATCTCGTCGATATTCTTGTGGCTGATGAAGATCTTGCGGTAGATGCTGTAAATGCTCTTGACTCTGCCGTCTATCTGCGGCGGCTCGGAGAATTCCTCATTCATGAAGCGCTGATTGATGCGTTTCTTTATGGATTCGATGAAAGCCTCGCGCTCTTCCTTTTTATTTTCGAGGATGTGTTCGATCTCGGAATAGGCATATGGATCGAGGTAGTGGAAAGCGAGATCCTGAAGCTCCTCCTTGATAGCCATGATACCGAGACGGTGAGCGATCGGCGCATAGATGTTCATGGTCTCAAGGGCTGTATTGCGCTGTTTATCGTGAGGACGGTACTTGAGTGTACGCATATTGTGCAGACGGTCGCAGAGCTTGATTATCATAACTCTGATGTCCTGCGACATGGCAAGGAGTATCTTGCGGATATTCTCAGCCTGCTGTTCCTCACGGCTGAATATCGGTATTTTACTCAGTTTGGTAACGCCGTCAACGAGCATTGCAACGTCCTGACCGAAGCGCTTTTTGAGGTCATCGAGAGTTGCGGGAGTATCCTCAACAACATCGTGGAGCAATGCAGCGCATATAGTATCGGTATCCATACCGAGTTCGAGGAGTATATAAGCGACAGCGAGCGGATGAATGATATAATCCTGTCCGGAGGAGCGTTTCTGTCCCTCATGAGCCTTTGCAGCGAACTCATAGGCAGAGATTATCTTGCTCAGGTCGTATTGCTTATCCTCTTTGAGTATTTTCTGGATAATCTTTTCGATAGTGAAATTGTCATCGTAATCCGGTATCTCGCTCAGATATTTTTCCGGATCTTTAGGAACTGCCGTATCGGGCAGAGTCAGCTGCGGCTCGGAAGAATTTCCGGCAGAAACGTGCATATCATCGGTCATAAATATCCCCCCTGTAATTCTGTCATCCGCCGTACTCAGACAGTGCATTCCCTGAGTAAGGCGAGTACCGGTGCAGAGCCGAGATCGGCTTTTTGCCGGACTTTAAGCTTTGTAATTCTTGCATTTGCCGGCTCAATGCTTATCAGGTCAAGCTGTCGCAGTGCTTCGAGAGCTATGCTGAATCGGCAATAATTTATCTTAGCGTCGTTAAGGCGCATATAGAGCGTATCTGAATTTATCCCATTATCGGGTATGCCCTTGTATATCTTCACAACGTCCTCTCTGTCGGGAAGCATATGGGCGTAGTAATTGCGCGGCAGCTGTTCGCCGAGCATGAAGGTCTCGAATGAGCTGAGAGCGGCGAAGTATTTATCCTGCTGGAAATTCGCCGGACGTATATCCCTTGCGATCACGCTCACTGAGGTCGTGCCGTTGTACTCGTTGATTCCGAGTGTTACGATAAGACTGCATCTGTCGCCGTTCGAGACGCACAGCGCTTCCGGAGAGATACCGAATATCAGCGCATCTATCTGGACAGAGCCGTATTTCAGACGCAGCTTTGAGTGAAGCCCCTTTGAGAGGGGATAAACGGCAGTAACGAGAGCGTCCTGAATGTGGAAAAGAGGTCTTTCGTTGTCAGTGCCGAATGGTTCGAGGACTGACAGTCCCTGAACGTTTTCGATAGTGAGATCCTGCGGTGAGACGATGCAGTCGGCTTTCAGTGACATCACAGGCATTATGCTGTTGAATTCAGCGGCGAATCTTTCGAGAAGCCTGCCGAAATCGTTTACCTTGCCTGACTTTATCGTGAAGCCGCCGGCAGCCGGATGACCTCCGAACTTTTCGAGAGCACCGGAAGCGTAGGAAAGTGCGCTGAATATGGAGAAATCGGCAAATGAACGAGCCGAGCCGCGTATCTCGCCGCCGGAATCCGAGGCGATGAAGCAAGGCTTGCCGAAGCGTTCCATAATGCGTGAGGCGACTATGCCGATAACGCCGTGGTGCCAGTTTTTGCCGCAGATGAAGATAACTCTTCCGCGGACGAGGGAAGGATCATCAGCGATCATCGAGTATATCTCTCCGATGATCTTGTTTTCGGCAGTTTTGCGCTGTTCGTTGAGCTTATCGAGCTCTCTTGCAGCAGCAAGAGCATCGTCAAAGGATTCGCAGAGAAAAAGCCCGGCAGCAGTTTGTGGAGAGCCGAATCTTCCGGAGGCGTTTATGCGCGGAGCTATCCCGAAGCCGATACTCTGCGTGTCGGTCTTTTTATCTTCAAGACCGCAGACCTGTTTCAGCGCAATGAGTGCAGGGCGGTCGGTGTTGTTGATGAGTTCGAGCCCGTAGGATACGAGAAATCTGTTTTCACCGGTCAGGCTGACAATATCGGCAACAGTAGCGATAGCAGCGAGGTCGCCGAACTGTTCAAGTGCCATAGTGTAGTCACCGCCGTCGAGGGCGGCAACGAGTTTGAGAGCAACTCCCGCGCCGCAGAGGAATTTGAATGGGGAGAAGCAGTCTCTGCGGTGAGGATCTACGACAGCTTCTGCTTTCGGGAGCGAATCTCCCTGCTGGTGGTGATCGGTCACAACGAGCCGCATACCTTTTTCGTAGATGTAAATTGCTTCATCGAGGGCGGTGATACCGTTATCGACCGTAACGATGAGAGAAACGCCGTCGGCAGCGAGCTTATCGACAGCAGCCTTGTTCAGACCGTAGCCCTCTGAGCGTTCGGGTATGTAGTATGTGACATCTGCGCCGGTCTCGGTCAGGTAGGAGTAAAGAATGACCGTGGACATGATGCCGTCGCAGTCATAATCGCCGTAAACGCAGATACGCTCGCCCGAATCAATAGCTTCATTGATGACATCGGCGGCTTTCTGCATATCATTTATGAGGAAGGGATCCGATAATTCGCTGATGTTGAGGCTCTCAGCGACTGATTCCGGTGAAGAATAGCCTTTTTGTACAAGAGCGGCAGCAGTAAGCGGAGTTACGCCGCAGCCGAGCATTATCTTTGATATTGATTTTTTGTCCGGCATACCGACAGTCCACTTCTTCATAAGAACACTCCTGAAATAAATATATATACTTTATTATACCAGAATCCGCAGCATTTTTCAATACCAGCATGAAAAAATCGGGTGCAGTGACAAAATCTTTACATTTTATACAAATTTCAACCATATAAACAGGCGGCTGATACAAAAGTTGATAGCGGAATAGTTGGGCGGTCTGCTAAAAGCGACATATTTTTCATGCCGGATGAAATATAATAGTAACAGAAGAGTATGTCCGGGGCAGCGGACGCTCGCTCTTCGGAAGGAGGCTGGTCTTGCAGACGATATATATCGACGTTCTTATTATCCTCAACATCTACGTTAATTATTTCCTTCTTCGCATGACGGCAGGCATAACGCGCTCACCACTGCGGAATCTGCGGTGTATAGCGGCTTCGGCGCTGGGGAGTCTGTTTTCGCTCAGCATACTTCTTCCGCCGGTCGGGAGCTTCTTTACCGGTGCGCTGAGGATAGTATCGGCAGCAGTGATAGTAGCCGCAGCATTCGGGTATGTTAGTCCGCGCAGGATGCTTCTGAACACAGCAGCATTTTTCGTATCGAATTTCGTGCTTGCCGGCTGTATCTACGCTGTATATTCGTGGTTCGGAGCTGATTTCATGCACTTCAATAACGGCTGCTTCTACATAGATTTTTCGCTGATCGTACTCATCGTCACGACCGCTGCACTCTATGCGGCTGTTTACCTCGCAAGGCTTATCTTCGGGAGTTCCGCAGCGGACAGCGGCTGTTACAGCGTCATAGTGCGTTACAGGGAGCGCATAGTGAACATGGAGGGCATAGCGGATACCGGAAATACTCTCGTTGACGTTTTCACGGGTTCGCCGGTGATAGTGTGCGACAGGTCGCGGTTTGAGGACTTCCTCTCCGCAGGCGGGAAGCTTCCGCGCGGATTCAGGTATCTGCCATGCCGTACCGTCTCAGCTGACGGAGTTATACCGGTATTCCGTCCGGACGAGGTGCTTATCCTGAACCGTCTCAGCGGCGAGCGTAAGCCTGTTGACGCGCTTGTAGGTCTTGGGGAGTGTTCCGGCAGCGCGGTGTTTGATCCGCGGCTTTTAAAATTCTGAAAGGAGACAAATATGAATATCCTGAACAATATCCTGAAACAAATAAAAGAACTCTTCCGGGGAAGAGTTGACTACATAAACGGCTCTGATACGCTGCCGCCGCCGCTCACACGGCAGGAAGAGGCAGAGGTTTTTGCAAGGCTTTCCGGCGAGGATCACGAAGCGCGGAATATGCTGATAGTACATAATCTGCGGCTGGTCGTATACATTGCCAAGAAGTTTGAATCCACCGGCATAGGCATCGAGGATCTTGTCTCGATAGGTACGATAGGACTTATCAAGGCAGTGAACACATTCTGTCCAACGAAGAATATCAAGCTTGCGACCTATGCTTCGAGGTGTATCGAGAATGAGATACTGATGTTTCTGAGGAAGTCCTCGCAGTACCGCAACGACCTCTCGATAGACGAGCCGCTGAATGTTGACTACGACGGTAATGAGCTTCTGCTCTCGGACGTTCTCGGCACTGACGATGACATAGTAAACAAGGGTATCGAGACTGAGGCGGAGCGTGAGATGATACGTAATGCGGTATCGCAGCTCTGCGACCGGGAGCGCGAGATCATGGAGATGCGCTTCGGACTTATCGACGGCAAGGAAAAGACACAGAAAGAGGTCGCGGAGCTTATCGGCATATCGCAGTCCTACATATCGCGGCTTGAAAAGAAGATCATCAAGAAGCTGCGTGTAAAACTCGAAAGCATAACCTGAATAGGCGGAGTGCGTGACCTGTCACAGCGGAGCACTCAGCAGCTGAGGGCTTTCCCTTAGAATAGCACATAAAATAATGCCTGCGGAGTTAATTTCGCAGGCATAGTTTTTGATAGTGAATGCAGTTGCGGTCAGGGAAGCGATAAATGTAAACAAATTGTGAACATTTTCTGATATTCAATGGTTTGGCATTGAAAAAGGTCACGAAACAGCCCTATTATGAGGGAGGTAATAATTGCGGTATACTGCGGAACACCGGACTTTACTTCACTTGAAAAAGCAAACAAAAGCAAAATAAAGCAAAAGAAAGCAAATGAAAGCAAACAAAAGCAAAAAAAGCTGAGAATGAGAATGAGACTGAGACTGAGAATGAGAATGAGACTGAGACTGAATATGAGACTGAGTATGATTATGAGAGTGAAAATGTAAATGAAAATGAAACTGAAAATGTGAGCGAGCGCGGTGAAAACCGCGTGAAGCTCCGGAAGCAATGTTTGCTCTTAACATATCTTAGCTTATCACGAAACAGCGTCAAAAGCTTTTTTGAGGGTATTCACCGGAACGACCTCGATAGTGAGACCGGAGAGGTCGAGCGACCTTACTGACTGCTGAGGCACTATGCACTTAGCGAATCCCATACGCTCAGCCTCGTTGATACGCTGCATTATATGCGGAACTGATCTTATCTCACCGCCGAGACCTATCTCACCGAACGAAACAACATCCTCAGGCACAGGCTTATCCATTATGCCGGAGTATAGAGCCATTGCAACGGGGAGGTCTGATGCAGGTTCATCAAGACGGAATCCGCCTACGATATTCAGATAAACGTCCAGCGAGCCCATATAGATGCCCAGACGCTTTTCGAGGACTGCTATGAGTATGTTAAGGCGGTTGAAATCGAAGCCTGTCGCCATACGTCTCGGAGCGGAATAGCTGGTCTTGGAAGCGAGAGCCTGCACCTCAGCAAGTACCGGACGGCTTCCCTCGATAACGCAGGCAACGCACGTACCCGAAACGCCGATAGGTCTGCCTTCAAGCAGCATCTGCGAAGGGTTTGCGACCTCACGCAGACCTTTGTCTATCATCTCGAAAACGCCTATTTCGTTAGTCGAGCCGAAACGGTTCTTGACCGCTCTCAGCAGACGGTAGCTCTGGTGACGTTCACCCTCGAAGTAGAGAACAGCATCCACGATATGCTCCATTACCTTCGGACCTGCAATAGCGCCGTCCTTGTTTACGTGACCTACGATTATCACCGGTATTTCGAGGCTTTTAGCTGTGTGCATAAAGAGGTTGGTACACTCTCTGACCTGCGTGAGACTTCCTGCGGCTGAGGTGATACGGTTAATGGTCATGGTCTGGATAGAGTCGATGATAGCGATGTCCGGAGCGCTTGAAGCGATAGTTTCGGCAACTGATTCTGCATCGGTAGCGGTAAGGATGTAGAGGTTTTCGGTGTCAACTCCGAGACGTTCGGCGCGGAGCTTTATCTGCCTTGCGGATTCCTCACCGGAGATATACAGCACAGAGTGTTCCTCGCCGAGATACTGACATATCTGAAGCAGAAGCGTACTCTTTCCGATACCGGGTTCGCCGCCGAGAAGTACCAGAGAGCCTTTGACAAGTCCGCCGCCGAGAACGCGGTTGAGTTCGCCTGTGCCGGTATCGTAGCGGATCTCAGAGCCTGTGCCTATCTCTTCGAGTTCGAGGATGCTGTCGGAGAGGTCAGCACCGCCCTGCGAGGACGTTCTGCTGCCTGTAACAGGGGATTCCGCGAGTTCCTCCTCGAAGCTGTTCCAAGCGCCGCATGAGGGACATTTTCCGTTCCACTTTGAGCTCTCATAGCCGCACTGGTTGCAGGTATAAACAAATTTAGACTTAGCCATAACGTCAGTTCAGAACTTTCTTGATAGCTTCGGGCGTGAGGATGTACTTTCTTCCGCAGACAGCGACAGAGGTCGATGCAGTGAAGCCCTCAACTGCTTTACCGTCGGCAGAGTAAGCGGCAGAGCCCTCGGAATCGGGATTGAAAACAGCCTTGTTTACCGTATCAGCGTACACAGTACCCTTTCTGCTTTCGAGCGAACAGGTCTCATTGAGGACGGTATGTGTAACGAGCTGATCGCTGTCCTCTTCATCGGGGAGGTTCTTGTCACTGAACTTGAAAACGCGGCAGAGAGCGGTATCGAAAGCGCCCTCGGAGACGATAATTTCAGGGATACCGTCACGGTCGATGTCGAAGAGTTCAAAAGCGGTATCAGAATCGGCAGTTTTAGCGAGGTCGAGAAGGGTGACCATAGCCGCTTGCTTCTGCTTGGAGTTAAGGACAGCGCTCCAGCTTTCGGAGCAGTGCAGAGCATAGTTCACGGATTCCGCATCGAAGCTGTACTTTCTTCCTGCGCTCACCGAAGGCATATCGTTATATTCGTTCACAGCCTTTTCGTAGTCGGCGATGCGGATGTCCTCGCCGTTGCGCTGATACTTCATAACGCCGCCGGAGGAAAGTGAACTGCGGTTGTTGTAGAAGGAGTCCTTGACAATGATCGTACCTTCCTCAAGGGCTGAGAACTCGCTGACCTCAAAAGCCTGACCTGCATAGGTATAGCCGATGAGTTTCTTATCCGGAATGTAGCTGAAATAGCCGTTAGCACCGGCAGTACCGACATCTGTGATGTTTCCGCCGACCGACATGAATATGCTGCACTTTGAATCCGGAGTGATGTCCGGGGAGATTATGAGTTCCGGAGTACCATCCGCGTTGAGGTCCATGAGGTCGAACATCGAACCGGAAAGTCCCTCGGAGAAGTCCGGAGAAGCCTTGAACTCGTTCAGCTTAGCCTCATATGCAGACTGCCAGTCGAAAACGATGCTTTCCGGCGCGACCGGCGCAGTAGTAGGCTCGGGATCGCGGGGGACTGTTGAGGTCTTGGTACTGCATCCGGCTGTGAGTACGGCAGCCGCACAAGCTATAACTGATAATGTTTTTGCTGATTTCACTTTCATATTCCTCCATAAATTCATTCTTTACTATTTTACCACTTTAGCATTTATATGTCAACTATATGCGGGGAGTCCTGCTGTCTCCCCATGCGGGGAGTACCGCTGTCTCCCCACTTAACGAGGGGGAAACTTCGGGGCAACAGGGGGACAGAAAAAAGCGCAGGCACTCCGCCGCCGCCGGAATATATTCTCTCATGCGCCTATTGACAAATTAATATCAGTGTGGTATAATACATTCGTAATATGATTCTTCAGGGGTGGGTGAGATTCCCTACCGGCAGTCAGAGCCTGCGAGCCGTCCTGTGACGGCTGATCCGGTGCAATTCCGGAGCCGACGGTATAGTCCGGATGAGAGAAGAACAGTCAAATTCCGATCTTATGCCCCGATACTACGGGGCTTTTTGTTTTGGAGGTCTTATGGATCACGAGGATTATATGCGCGAGGCTCTGAAACTCGCTGAAAAAGGTATGGGCTTTGCCTCGCCGAACCCTATGGTAGGCGCTGTTATCGTGCTTAACGGCGAGATAATCGGCAGAGGCTGGCACAAGCAGTACGGCGGTCTCCACGCCGAACGCGAAGCGATCGAGGACTGCGATCAGAAGGACATCGACACCTACGGCGCTGATATGTACGTAACCCTTGAACCCTGCTGTCACAAGGGCAAGCAGCCGCCCTGTACTCAGGCGATAATCGACAACGGTATCAAGCGCGTATTTGTGGGCTCGCCCGATCCGAATCCTCTCGTAGCCGGCAAGGGAGTGCAGTACCTGCGTGAACACGGTGTTGAGGTCATCGAGGGCGTACTCCGGAAGGAATGTGATGCCCTCAATGAGATATTTTTCCACTTCATCACCAAGAAAACGCCATTCATCACCATGAAGTACGCGATGACTGTTGACGGCAAGATCGCCTGCCACAATGGCGCTTCAAAGTGGATAACCGGCGAGGAGGCGCGTAATTTCGTACAGCGTGAGCGTCTGCGTCACAGTGCGATAATGGTCGGGGTAGGTACGGTCATCGCTGACGATCCTATGCTCAACTGCCGTCTCGAAAACGGAAGAGATCCGGTACGCATAATCATGGATACACACCTGAGAACTCCGCTTGATTCAAAAATCGTCAGAACTGCCTTTGAGATACCTACTATCATTGTTTGCTGTCTCGATGAGTTCGATATTCCTTCCCATAAGGAGCGCGTGGAGCTTTATAAGGCTCAGGGCTGCCGGATACTCAATACCTACGATGACTACTACAACGCATTCACTATCGACATCGAATGGATGCTCAAACAGCTCGCAGATGCCAATATCGACAGCATTCTCCTTGAAGGCGGTGCTGCTCTGAACTGGTCGATGCTCAGCGGAGGCTACGTAAATAAGACAGAGGCGTTCATCGCGCCCAAAATAGTCGGCGGAAACTCATCGAAGAGCCCGGTCGGCGGTATTGGTACTGATTCTCCGGATGAGGCATTTTTCCTAAAAGATCCGGTGATACACCGCTTCGGCGAAGACATTATGATAGAAAGCAGGGTTGATTATGTTCACTGGGATAATAGAAGAGGTAGGGGCGATAATAAGTTTAAAAAGATCCGGCGATAAGTCGTTTATCCGCATTAAAGCCGCGACCGTACTCAGCGACGTTCATATCGGCGACAGTATCGCAGTGAACGGCGTGTGTCTGACAGTTACTCAGTTCGATGATACGTCGTTTCAGGCTGATGTCATGAACGAGACTCTCCGGCGCAGCTCGCTCGGTTCGCTCACTGCCGGATCGCCTGTTGACCTCGAACGAGCTATGTCTGCACAGGGAAGGTTCGGAGGTCATATCGTATCAGGTCACATCGACGGCACGGGTACTATCACTGACATCCGCGAGGACGGCATCGCTGTGTGGTACACCATTTCCGCACCGTCTGAGATCATGCGTCTCGTAGTTGAAAAAGGCTCGATAGCTATTGACGGCATCAGTCTTACGGTAGCAAAGGTCACCGCGAAGGATTTCAGTGTCTCGATAATTCCTCACACCGCTGCTAAGACCGTCCTCTCGCATAAGCGCAAGGGCGATATTGTAAACCTCGAAAACGACATCGTAGGCAAGTACGTCGAGAAGCTGCTCTCACCAGCCGGAAAGACTCCCGTCACAAACAGGGTGAATATGGAATTCCTTGCGCGGAACGGCTATATCTGATAAGATGGCTTCACGAAGCTTTGATATATATTATGATCTCAGGAGGAAAATATGTCTGAAAATTTCCAGTATAACACCGTCGAGGAGGCTCTCGATGCCCTCAGGAACGGCGAGATAATCCTCGTTACCGATAACGAGGACCGCGAAAATGAAGGCGATATGATATGCGCCGCTCAGTTCGCTACTACCGAAAACGTAAATTTCATGGCGGCTCACGCAAAAGGTCTGATCTGTATGCCGATGAGTGCTGAACTCTGCCGGAAACTCCACCTTCCGCAGATGGTCGATTACAACACCGATAACCACTGCACAGCTTTCACGGTCTCGATAGACCACGTAAGCACTACTACCGGTATCTCCGCAGAAGAGCGCGGTCTGACTGCGCGTATGTGTGTTTCTGCCGATTCCAAGCCAGAGGACTTCCGCCGTCCGGGACATATGTTTCCGCTTACCGCTAAACGCAACGGCGTCCTCGAACGTGAAGGTCACACCGAAGCAACTGTTGATCTCATGCGGCTTGCAGGTCTCGAAGAATGCGGTCTGTGCTGCGAGATAATGCGCGATGACGGTACTATGATGCGTACCCCTGAACTCATCGGCAAGGCTAAGGAATGGGGCATGAAGTTCATTACGATACAGTCACTCAAAGAGTACCGCAAGTGCAACGACATCCTCGTCGAGAAGGTCGCCGATACCAGACTTCCCACCAAATACGGCGAATTCCGCGCTATCGGCTACATCAACAAGCTTAACGGCGAGCATCATGTGGCGCTGGTCAAGGGGGACATCGGTGACGGTAAGGACATCCTCTGCCGTGTACATTCCGAGTGCCTCACAGGCGACGCTTTCGGCTCACTGAAATGCGACTGCGGTCAGCAGTTTGCGTCCGCTATGACAAGCATCGAAAAAGAGGGACGCGGGATACTCCTCTATATGCGTCAGGAGGGGCGCGGCATCGGTCTTATCAATAAGCTCCGCGCATACGAGCTTCAGGACAAGGGTATGGATACCCTCGAAGCAAATCTTGCGCTCGGATTCCCCGGCGATATGCGCGAGTATTACATAGGTGCACAGATACTGCGCGATCTCGGCTGTAAAACGCTCCGGCTGCTCACGAATAATCCCGATAAGATCTACGGACTGAGCGGCTTCGGACTTGAGATCAAGGAGCGTGTGCCGATCCAGATGGACGCTACTGCATTTGACCTGTTTTACCTCAAAACAAAGCGCGATAAAATGGGACATATACTCAATTACTAAGGCGGGGAGCTGAACAGCCCGTCCCCTCTGTCCTACGGACATCTCCCCACACTGTGGGGAGTCACCCGCTGGCTTCCACGTTGACGCTCGTAAACTCGCTCACTTTATTGCCATAGCCTATACGTACTCGCTCACGGCACTAATAATGGGATTCTAAAGGGCGGAGTGCCTCCGCTGGCTTCAACGTTGGCGCTCGTAAACTCGCTCACTTTACTGCCATAGCCTATACGTACTCGCTCACGGCACTAATCATGAATGGGTTGCAAGGGAGGTTCTCCCTTGCCGGATTCCAAAGGGCAGCGTGACGGCGGGGAGCTGAACAGCCCGTCCCCTCTGTCCTACGGACATCTCCCCACACTGTGGGGAGTCACCCGCTGGCTTCCACGTTGACGCTCGTAAACTCGCTCACTTTATTGCCATAGCCTACACGTACTCGCTAACACCACAAACAATGGGATTCTAAAGGGATGTTATCCCTTTAGCGGATTCCAAAGGCAGTGCCTTTGGTCGCCGCTTTCAGTTTTTAAGGCGGCGAAACTCTCCGAAGGCGCTCCGCAAAGGGTGAATTCAAAAACAGTCCGGTGGACTGTTTTTGGAGAGGGAACGCCCTGCAAGTGAGGGCGTTCCCTTGTAAGGAATGCATTTGAGTGGTCTGACAGCGCAAGCTGTCACAATTTCAGTTACAATATGTCAAAGTTTATTTTAAGGAGAAATCACTATGAAAATCTACGAAGGTAACCTCATCCCTAAAGACATCCGCATCGGTATCGTTGTCGCTCGTTTCAACGAGTTCATTACCTCTAAACTCCTCGGCGGCGCTGTTGACACTCTCAAGCGTCACGACATCCCTGAAAGCTCTATCGACGTTGCTTGGGTACCCGGTGCGTTCGAGATACCGCTCATCGCCTCCAAAATGGCAAAGTCCGGCAAATACGATGCAGTTATCTGTCTCGGTGCAATCATCCGCGGAAGCACTTCTCACTACGACCTCGTCTGCAACGAAGCCGCAAAGGGTATCGCTCAGGTTTCGCTCAATACCGATATACCTGTAATGTTCGGCGTTATCACTACTGAAAACATCGAACAGGCTATCGAACGTGCCGGTTCAAAAGCCGGAAACAAGGGCAGCGAGTGTGCTGAGGGTGCTATCGAGATGATAAACCTCATCCGCGAGATCGAAGACTGATGGCGAATATCATTTTCGATTACGACGGCACTGTTCACGAATCCATGCGTACCTACGCACCGGCTTTCCGCGATACCATGAAATGGCTATCCGATAACGGATTCATCGCGGATAAGGACTACTCCGACAGCGAGATAAGTCACTGGCTCGGCTTCAATTCCACCGATATGTGGGGACAGTTCCACCCCGAGCTTTCACTGGAAATACGTGAAAAAGCCCGTGCTATGCTCGGCGAGAACATGGCTGCAAGAGTTGAAAACGGCGAGGGCAGTCTGTACGCTGGCATCGAGGATGCTCTGCTTTCACTAAAAGCTTCCGGACACACTCTCATTTTTCTCAGCAACTGCCGCATACACTATATGGAACGTCACCGCAGAGTTTTCCGCCTCGACCGCTTCTTCGACAGCTTTTTCTGCTGCGAGGAGTTCGGATTCATCCCGAAATACGAGATATTCCGCCGCTTCTCCGACCGGTTTGAAGGCGATTTCATAGTGGTCGGCGACCGCTTCCACGATATTGACACCGCTGTCCGTAACGGTCTGCACTCTATCGGATGCGGCTACGGCTACGGCTCTGAGGATGAACTCCGCCGCGCCGACATTATAGTTACTTCTCCGGCTCAGATACCGGATGCCGTAAATGCTCTGGCAAGAAAAGGATGCTAATATGAAATTATCAAGAATCACCGCGTTTATCACCGCTGCTGCACTTACAGTGCCGTTTGCAGCCTGTTCGATCAAGATAAAAACAGGCAGCAGCTCCGAAACCACTACTGCTTCCGAAACTTCTACGGCTGCGCCCTCGACTGAGGCTGTAAGCGCCGATAACCCGAACCAGATAAGCTCGCCCTACTCGCAGTATGATCCTGTCGATACCGATCTCATCCGCGAACACGCTGAAAAGCTCCTCGCAGATATTAAGATCGCGGACAACTCCGATGCTGTAAGGGAAGATATTGACGTACTCATTGATGATACCGATGCCGCTGTTGAATCCTCTTCGCGCGCTCAGGTACACTACTGTCTGAACTTCTCCGATGAAGATGCCGAAGCCGCTTACGACGAGGTCTCCGAGGAAGCCTATATCGCGCTCCAGTTCGCAAGGTACGCCTTCGCTCACTGCTGGAACTCCGAATACAAGGACCTCGTAAAGGATCACGTTGACGAGAAATCGCTGGATTACTACACCTACCCGAACCTCTCGATAAAGCGTCTCGAAGGCTATTCGCGCGTTGATTACAGTCTCAGTGACGAGTATACCGACCGCTACTACGACATCGTCAACAAAGTCTCCGAGATAGATGAGGACGACGAGGATGCCCTCGAAGATATTAAACTCGAAGCAGCTGAGCTCTACCTCGAAATAATGAAGGACATCTCTGCCGAAGACTTCTATGCAAACTACAACCGCGATTACTCACCCGAACTCGTTTTTGACCTCGCAGATACTGCCTACACGCAGATAACGCAGATAAGCGACAAATTCGTACAGGCTTATGTTGCCGCCGGCGGTGCGGATGATGACGGCACTGTACCCGAAGAGCTTGCGGACACCTTCGCTGCTATACAGAAATATGCATCGAAGCTTTCACCGGAAATAGGAAAAGCTGCCGATCAGCTTGTAAACGAAAAGCAATACATCATTACCAACGATGAAAATGCCTATCCCGGCTGTGCTACGATCTCTCTGCCGCATTCCCACACAGCTGCTATCTTCGTGAACAACGCCGATGAGACCGCTTTCTTCTCCGCAGTACACGAATTCGGTCATTATTACGCGACTCAGAATTTCAAAACTCATGCCGTGGACAGTCTGACCAATATGGACGTAGCTGAGATACAGTCGCAGGCTATCGAGTTCCTGTTCACCCGTTTCTATGAGGACTTCTATGGTGACCTCGCTGATGCAAAGCGCGTTGAGGATCTTTCCAGCGCTCTCAATACCATACTCGCTGCATTCGTTGTAGGTAAATTTGAATACAGCGTACTCAAGGACGTTTCAACTCTTGAACCTCAGGACGTTATCGACATCTGGGATGAATGTCTCAACGGATTATCAGATACGGAATTCTACATGATACCGCATATCTTTGAACGTCCGGGGTACTATATCAGCTATGCTGTATCAGGTCTTGCAGCACTCCAGATATGGCGCGAATCGATCAGCGATCCCGCCGGGGCTCTGACTATGTACAACAAGATAGCAAAGATAGACGCGGATTCACCGGATACTCAGTTCCAGAAAACGCTTTCTGCCTGCGGTATGGATAATGTACTCACGAAGTCTTACATAGTTTCGATCACTGATTCGCTCGAAGAATACCTCGACAGCATCATCGAGAATGAATAATAACGTTTAATGGGAGACTCACGCGGAGTCTCCCGTTTTTTCAGTACCGTAAGCTATGCTGATAAAGTGAGCGCGTGAAAAAAGAACATCATGGAAGTCCCGAAAATATGTATTAAGTGTTAAATTTTTGCAAAATACTTGAAAAATTATGTCGAATATGGTAAAATGATAGTACAGGAGGTGGAATATGAACGCTTTAGATATTATCAACAAAACCAAACGCAAACAGATACTCAATTACGAGGAGATCTCGTGGCTGGTGAATAACTTCACTAACGGAAATATCCCCGATTACCAGATGTCGGCATGGCTCATGGCAGTTTGTCTCAACGACCTCACAGAAGAGGAAACTCTTGCTCTGACCTACGCTATGCGCGATACCGGCGAAACTCTGAGACTCGAATTCGCTAACTCTGTGGATAAGCACAGTACGGGCGGCGTAGGCGATAAGACTACCCTCATCATCGGGCCGATCGCAGCTGCCTGCGGAATGAAGGTCGCAAAGATGTCCGGACGCGGTCTCGGTCACACCGGCGGTACTATCGACAAACTCGAAAGCATTCCCGGATTCAGGACAGATCTGTCCATTGAGGAATTCAAGAGCATAGTGAATGAAAACGGATTCTCGGTTATTGCTCAGAATGCCGATCTGTGTCCGGCGGATAAGATGATGTACGCCCTCAGAAGCGCTACTGCTACGGTGGACAATATTCCGCTTATCTGTGCAAGTATCATGAGCAAAAAACTCGCAACTGATGCGGATTGTCTGCTTCTCGATGTCAAATACGGATCGGGTGCTTTCATGAAGACAAGGCGCGATGCTGAACGTCTCGGTGAACTTATGGAAAAGATAGGAATTGCAGCCGGCAAGAAGTGCAAGGCTGTGATAAGCGATATGAACGAGCCGCTGGGACGTAATATCGGCAATTCCCTCGAAGTCATGGAGGCTATCGAGGTGCTTCGCGGCGATTCAAGAGGCGAGCTGTGCGAGACCTGTATCGAACTTGCGGCTGAAATGCTGTCATTTGGCGGCAACGGAGATATGGAGGAGTGCCGTAAAATGGCATCTGAGGCGATAACTTCAGGACGTGCGCTTGAAGTGTTCCGCCGTACTATCGAACTTCAGGGCGGAGATCCGCGTGTATGCGACGATCTGAAGCTGCTGCCGCAGCCGCGGTGCAGCTATGTTATACGTGCAATGGACGATATAGAGATACTGGCTATTAATTGCGAGGAACTCGGAATGGTGTCGATGCTTCTCGGTGCAGGAAGACTTACCCGGGATGACGAGATAGACTACTCTGCCGGAATCGTCATGAACTGCAAAGCCGGAGACAAGGTTACTGCCGGAAGTACGCTTATGACACTGTATTCCTCGATTTGCAGCGACTTTTCCGAAGCAGCGCTCCGTGCGCTGAATGCAGTTGATTACCGCCGTGCAGGCAGAAGAGCATCCGGCGATAGGTAGGCGCAGTGCAGCGTGACGGCTCGCATATAGTCCTTGCAAGGGAACTCCCTCAACTCTGCATATAGCTGCGAAATCCAAATCAAAGATTTGCGAGACTGCTTATCTCCCAAAACAGTCCACTGGACTGTTTTGGAATTCACCCTTTGCGGGGCGCCTTCGGAGAGTTTCGCCGCCTTAAAAGCTGAAAGCGGCGACCAAAGGCTCTGCCTCTGGACTCCGGCAAGGGAGGACCTCCCTTGCAACCCATTCATTGATAGTGCAGGCAGCGAGTACGTTAAGGCTATCTCAATTAAGTGGGCGAGTGAAACAAGCGTCAAAATAATACAATATAATGTCAATTACCACATATGTGTTATTGACTAATTTTATATAGTGTGGTAAAATATAAATATAATATACCGTTCGCGGACGGTAACTTATAAGGAGGTCATTCATATGGGATTTATGGATTCTGTTAAGGGATTTGCCGAGAAGGTCGGCGATAAGGTAGAGAGCGGAGTTAAGTCTGTTTCTGATAACTCAAAGAAAATGGCTGAGAGGTCAAAGATAAAGCGCGAGATCGCTATGCTTGAAGGTGAGGTAAACAACGCTTATCTTGCGATCGGTAAGAAATTCGTTGAACTCAACTCTGAGAACCCAGGTGAAGACTACGCTGAGAACGTTGAACTCATCAAGAGCAAGTCTGAACGCGCTGAAAAGTTCAAGGAGCTTCTCGCTTCTCTCGATGATAATCAGACCTGTACCGGATGCGGTGCTGTAATATCAAAGGAGCAGAAATTCTGCGATAAGTGCGGCACAAAGGTAGAACTCAAGGAAGTTCCGATAATCGAGGGCTATAACGACGCTCCTGTTCAGACTGAAGAGCCTGCTGAGGTCGTTGATGTTGAGGCAAATCCTGACGAGGTAACTGTGCCAGCCGGAAGCTTCTGCGAAAAGTGCGGAGCTCCACTCGCTGAGGGACAGAATTTCTGCGAAAAATGCGGCGCTAAGGTAGAATAATTCTACATCCCGACTTAGAAGGGGATCACCCTTAGGGCTACTATATTAGTAATTTGTTGAGGGAACCCCTTTTGAGAAAGGGGCCCCCTAATCGGGTCCGTCCCCTCTGTCCTTCGGACATCTCCCCGCACTGCGGGGAGTCACCCTCAAACTCATTCCCGAAAACTTTATTCTGGTTTTTTCAGTAATGGTATACGCTTTTCGATAGAATAGCAAAGCCGGACGTCTTAATGACCTCCGGCTATTTTTATACCATTACTGAAAAAACTAATATAAAAGTCTTTGGAAAGGGGTCTGGGGAAGAACCTTTCCTCAGAAAGGTTTGCCCCAGTAAATTGCCGATAAAGTGTCCCAAGGGCAATACTCTTCAAAGCAGGACGAGTATAATTGTATAGGGTACGCCGAGGACAGCGCTTCCGCAGATATTGAACGTATTCAAAGGCACGTCCAGAGACAGAGGCTCGCTGAAACGTTCGAGTATGAACAGTGCCGCAGGACCTGTCAGTGATGCTGAGAGGAGGGTTCCGAGCGACCTGCCGCGCAGTATGAGGTAGAGCGCTGTCACGAGGACTGTTCCTGCACAGACTGCCGCAAAAATAAGGTCATTGTCCATAGTTTTCACCTCAGAGAAGTATGTAGGCGAGGGCGAGGATAAGCGCAGTATCAGCGCCCTCTTTTGAAAGAAGAATCAGCATGGCGGCAATGAGCAGCCTATCCGCATCGAGCGAGCCGGAAAGACTTCGGAGAATGTCCGCAGGGGAGTTCCTGTTGATCTCAGCTGTCTGCGGAGCGGCATCTGCGCGGACATCATCCGGCAGGGGAGCATTTACCGGCGGAATATCGGCATTTGGTTTATAGTCTGCCGGAATTGAGCCGTTTCTGCGACGCTCCATATTCCAGTGACGGCTGTTCTGAGCCGGCATAAGCTTCACTCCTTACAAAAGATCGCTGAGAAGTCCGTTTTCTTTAGCCATATTCCAGATAGCGATCAGCTTCAGCAGCTTAACTGCCTTATCGACCTTTTTCTGTCTTTCCTCGCTGAGATGAGGCTTCAGAGCGAGCAGCAATTCGGCGTTTTTGTCCTTTTGCGAGAGTGCGCCTGCAAGTCCGGCTATCTTCATAACAGCGCCCAGATCGGGCATACCTTCGCCGTTAGAGGACTCCTCAGAGCCTTCCTGATTACCTTCCTCGTCTCCCGACATCATCATCTGTGCAAGCTCGGTAAGCTGCTGAACGCTTTCCTCATCCGAGAGCAGTTCACCGAGTTTTCCCATTATATCGTCCACTTATCCGCCACCCCACTGCATGAATGTCTATTTTTCGCCGGAAAGCTTCTTATAGAGTGCCTTCGCCTGAGGAGTGCTCATCATCCGCTCGACCATTTTGGGATTGTTTACAGCCTGCTGAAACTTCGCAGCATCGTTACGGTTCATGGCTGAGAGAGCGCTGTCGAATTTACCGGCTTCGAGTTCGCTCCTGAGTTTATCCGGCGAAACACCGAGTTTTTTGCTCACAACATTGAGAAGTCCGCTGAGTTTCTTTGGATCAATACCATTATTATTCATAGTCGCCTCCGAAAATTCACAATTTTTGATAATTTTGCTATTGATTTTTGAATTTATTTATGATATAATATACATATAAAGGATATAAATTCCTTTTATTTCCCCAAGACTTGATAAAATTATCTTATTTTTATATACCGTTCGCGCCTGTATATTCACCTTTCACTTCCGGCGCTGAACTACGATTCAGGTGATGTTAATGCGTATAATCGTTATCTCAGATACCCACGGCAGCTATTCTGCCATTGAAAGCGTTTTCATTCGGAATTCCGACGCTGATTGGTTCATACACCTCGGTGACGGCGAATCTGAACTTGACCGATTCGTGATCTCGCATAAGGAATTCGCTCCGAAGATAATCCATGTTGCAGGCAATTGCGATTACGATACTCTCAGTCCGGATCATATTGTGCTTCCGGCTGTCGAGCACAAGATCTTCGCTGCTCATGGACACAAATTCGGAGTCAGGTCGTCTCTCCAGCATCTTAAACTCGTTGCAAAGGAGAACGGCTGCGACATTATCCTCTTCGGACATACCCATGAGCGTTTTATGTCCTATGAGGACGGTATCTGGCTGCTCAACCCCGGAAGTGCTGCGTGTCCGCGCGACGAAAAGTACCCTTCATTCGGCACTATCGACGTCTCGGAATATGGTGTACTTGTGAACATCGCCGATGTCTGATAGTATTATATTCGCAATAACAGAAAATGTTGCATAAAAAGCCCGCAGGACAGTCCTGCGGGCTTATGTTGTAAATATAGGTTTGTATTATAGGGGAGAAACTCCCTTGCACCTCATCCATAATTAGTGGCATGAGTGCTTGAAACAAGCGACAACGTGGAAGGGAGCGCAGGCTCTGCGCTTAGAGAGTTTTGAGATATGCCATGAAATTCTGCTTGTTTTCGAGAGCTGTTGTTGTCGGACGTCCGAGATCATCACGAGCGCCGATAGAGCATTTAACCTCGATGAAGCTGAGAGCCTTGCGGTTCTTAGCGGCTTCGAGCTCCTTGTCGAGAGCCTCGAAGCTGTCAGCGCAGACAGCGTACTTGTATCCGCAAGCCTTAGCGATAGCTGTGAGGTCGATATTTGCGGCAACAGTAGGCATTCCGCCGACAGTCTCATGAGCGCCGTTGTTGATGACAACGTGGATCATATTCTCAGGAGCATTTGCGCCAATAACTGCCATTGAACCCATGTGCATGAGTGCAGCACCGTCGCCGTCAACGCACCAGATAAGCTGCTGCGGCTTGTTGAGTGCAACTCCGAGAGCGATAGAGGAAGCGTGTCCCATAGAGCCGACTGTAAGGAAATCGTACTTATGTGCCTGACCGTTAGCCTCACGGATCTCGAAAAGCTCACGGCTTGCTTTACCTGTTGTGGAGACGATCGGATCTTCACCGGCAGCAGCTGCGATGTGTCTGATGATGTCTTCGCGGATCATGGCGTTATCGTTTTTGTATTCTACCTTAGGAGCGTCAGTGAGAGCGCCCTTTCTGATAACGAAAGCAGCCTGTTTACCCTTAGCGAATACTGCGCGGAATTTTTCCATAGCAGCAGCGACCTCGTCGTCGGAGGTATCCTGACCGATAACGAAGGTCTCGATGTCCATATCTTCGAGAAGCTTCACAGTTACCTCGCCCTGATAGATGTGCTGAGGCTCATCGTGGATACCGGGCTCGCCGCGCCAGCCTACGATGAAGAGTGTCGGGATAGCGTATACCTTGTCGTTGAGGAGTGAAGCAACAGGGTTTATGATGTTGCCCTCGCCGGAATTCTGCATATAAACTACCGGGACCTTGCCTGTTGCGAGGTGATAGCCGGCAGCGAGAGCAGTACAGCAGCCCTCGTTAGCAGCGATGATGTGGTGAGACTTGTCAATGCCATAGGTGTGGATGAGGTAATTGCAGAGGGCCTTCAGCTGGCTGTCCGGAACGCCTGTGTAGAAATCCGCACCGATGAGTTCAACTAACTTTTCGACTTTCATATTTATTCTCCTTAAAGCTCGTCAATGAGAGTGATGATGTCCTTGATGGACATAAGTCTGTCGTCAACTTCCTTAGCGCGGTGGTAGCGGAGGATGTCCTCGGCAGTCTTCTGCATTGCGGGAAATGCACTTCTTGTAAGCTGATTTGCATATATTACGATGTTTACACCGTGAGCAGCAAGCTCGTCCTCAGTGATAGTATTGAACGAGGACGGAACTACAACGATAGGAGTTTTCTTGTCCTTTTCGCGGAACTTGTCGCAGAACTCAACGATCTCAGCAGGATCTTTCTTGCGGCTGTGGATCATGATACCGTCGGCGCCTGCCTCGACGAAAGCGAATGCTCTTGCGAGAGCGTCTTCCATACCCTGTTCGAGGATAAGGCTCTCGATACGTGCGATTATCATGAAGTCATCGGAGAGCTGTGCAGCCTTGCCGGCAGCGATTTTAGCGCTCATTTCCTCGATAGTAGCCTGAGTCTGCTTGACCTCGGTACCGAAGAGTGAATTCTTTTTGAGACCTTTTTTGTCCTCGATGATAACAGCACTTACGCCCATTCTTTCGAGGGAGCGTACTGTGTAGACGAAATGCTCGGTAAGTCCGCCGGTATCGCCGTCGAAGATGATAGGCTTGGTAGTAACTTCCATGATGTCGTCGATAGTGCGGAAACGGGAAGTCATGTCAACGAGTTCGATGTCCGGCTTGCCCTTTGCAGTTGAGTCGCAGAGTGAAGATACCCACATAGCGTCGAACTGATTGAGCTTTCCCTCATGCTCAACGACTGTCTTTTCAGCGATAAGACCTGTGAGACCGCTGTGAGCCTCGATAGTTTTAACAACGTGTCCCATTTCGATGAGCTGGCGCAGACGCTTTCTTCTGTACTCAGGCATAGCAAGCTTCTCTTTCAGCTGTGCGTCTATCTTCTTTACAGTCGGGTTGTAGGTGTAAGGAACATCAACGACCTCGCCGCCGTATTCAGCGAGCTTCTTGACTACGTTTGCACGGATAGAGGATTCAGCGCCTTCCTTCCAGTTATCGCCGTGAACGATGTAATCAGGCTTTAAGTTCTCGATAACGTCATTGTACATAGCGTCGTTCTGGACGATCACCTCGTCAACTCCGTCGAGTGACTGATAAAGCTTGATACGCTCATCGAGAGTAGTAGTAGGGAACTTGTTGAAGCGGATGAGCTCCTTGTCGCAGAGAGCGCCGACAACAACTCTGCCGTACTTCTTAGCGTTGTTGATGATGTTGAGATGTCCCTCGTGGATGACATCAGTGCAGAAACAGGTGTAAACAGTCTTCATTTTTTTCAATTCTCCTTAGTCGTTGTACTTAACAGGTATAGCGATATTGTTCTTTTCGAGTGCCTCGCGGAACACCTTGAAGAAGTCCACGATGTCAGCCTCGTCGATAGCGCCGAGAGCGCAGAGGCGGAATGTATTGGTAGTGGAAATTTTTCCCGGGTAGATAGTGAAGCCGCGGTCGTAGCAGTAATCGTGAACAGCCTCGAAGCTCCAGTTAGGATCATCGGGATAGATTGCTGACGATACGAGACCTGCCCTCCACTCAGGCTTGATTACCTGACGGAAGCCGAGTTCATCGAGACCTTTGTTGATAGCGTTGAATACGCGGGTGTGACGTGCCCACTTAGCTTCCTCGCCCTCAGCCCAGTACTCTTTGAGAGCCTGTATTGTTGAGTAGATAGTCTGCACAGGCGGAGTGAAGTGCATTTCGCCTGTACGCTCGAAGAAGTCGTACTGAAGCCAGAGATTGCAGTAGTAGGAGCGCTTCGGGTAGTCCTTTGACTTCTCGATGATCGCTCTGTTTCCGACAACGAACGAAAGACCTGTAAACGCCATAAGTCCCTTCTGAGCGGAAGCCATGCAGAAGTCGATGTTATCCTTTTCGATGTCGATAGGACGCATAGCGTAGGTGGAAGTAGTATCAACAGTGAAGACAGCGCCGTACTTGTGAGCAAGAGCGCCTATCTCGCGGATAGGGTTCAGGATACCGGTACCGGTCTCGTTGTGAGTTGTGTGAACGAGAGCGATGTCGGGGTTATTTTTGAGGGTTTCCTCGACTTTAGCGAGGTCGGGACGCTCATCAACAGGGAATTTGAGGTCGATGTGGGGAAGTCCGTAGAACTGGCAGACCTCAACGGCTCTTGTGCTGTATGCGCCGTTGTCCACAACGAGTATCTTCTTGCCCTCGGGGAGAAGCGAGTTGATGCACACGTCGATGTTGATCGTGCCCGAACCGCAGAAGAGTACGGATGTATACTTTTCGAGGTCGCCGTGAACTATCTTTACGAGGTCCTCGCGGAGTCCCTTCATAAGACCGCCGAAGTCCTTTTCACGGGGGCAGATGTCCGGAACTACCTGCGCGTACTTTACGGTATCAGTAGTTGTTGACGGACCGGGGTTGAGCAGTATGTTTCTTTTGATCGGTTCCATTGTTATTCTCCTTTTCTATTAAACGTCGTAGGTCTTGTCGAGGGCTTTGAGTTCGCGGAAAGTGTCGATCTCGATGATGTCCTCGTCGCTGCAGTCGCGGACTGCTACCTTGTATTCGTTTTTGTATACAACAAGCGGTACCTGTTCCCAGTAGAACTCCTTGCCGCCGGGCATTTCGTAAGCCTGTTTGAGGTGGTTTGCAAGCTTTTTGCCGTCAGCCTCGTTCCAGTATGAGATGCCTACCATCTGGTGGCAGTTCAGACCGCCTACCTTTTCCTCGCAGATGAAGCCGTCCTTGAGCATGAGGCACCAGTCATCGGTGCGCTCCTTCATGATACCGAGGAAGTTCGAGGTGTAGTGGTACTTCTTTATGATCTTGGGATTTCTTATGAGCAGATCAGCCTCGAGGACGTAAGCGTTGCTGAGGAGATAGCGCGCACACATTGCCGAGGAGATGTTATTAGCCTCGTTGAAGGCAGGGTTCTCGATGAATTTTATCATCGGGTACTTATATAAAAGCTGGTCGAACTGCTCAGCGAGGTAGCCTCTTACAATGTAGATCTCGTCGATACCGGCAGCAAGAACAGCGTCGATGAGACCGTCGATAAGTCTCTGACCGTTCACTCTTACGAGCGGCTTGGGGGTATTGAGAGTGACCGGAACAAGTCTGCTTCCGAATCCGGCAGCTATGAAAACTGCACGTTTAACGCGGTATGGTTCAAGAGCAGTCAGACCGGCAGGGGTTATAGTACCCTCTGAAACGAATCCGGCCTCTGAGAGCTCCTTGACAGTGCGGTTGATAGTACCGAGAGAGTAGCCGGTTTTTTCTTCAAGCTGTCTCTGGGTGAGAGCACCTGTTTCGGAAGCGAGGACATCAAGGATGTCGAACTGCTTGCGTGTGATATTGCTCATATGAAAGACCTCCGGGAAGTTCAAAATTGAAGGCAAGCGGTACGTCCGTTGAACGCAGTTTGCCTTAAAATCGCCAAAAAAAGCAGAAAACACAGCCGATGTTCAAAAATACCGGCTGTGTTCCTGAAATTGGAACAAATATACTATAACACATATTAACAGCGATGTCAAGTACATTCGTTAATTTTATCACGATTTTTTCGTATAATACTTCTGTAAAGCGCAATGAACACAAAGAGTTCAATGATAAAGGTCGCCGCCCACGAGATAGTGTAGGAAAAATAGAGGCTCTGAACGGTATGGTGCTTCTCCGAGCGGAACACTGTGTATATCCAGCCGATACGCATTCCGCACACTCCGAGGACTGTAATTATCATCGGCAGGAGCGATGATCCGAGACCGCGTATAAGACCGGTAGCAACGTCCATGAGACCGCACAGGAAGTAGGGGATGCATATATATGTCATACGTATCAGACCGTATTTTATGGCTTCATCGGAGTTCGGGATGTAGAACGAGAGCAGACTGCTGCCGAAGAATCGCGCTGTGCAGCCTGTGAAAAGTCCGGCGAAGAAAACGGTAGTGAGCGAGATGACAGCGATGTATTTCAGGCGTTTGTATTTATGTGCGCCGTAGTTCTGACCGGTAAAATTCATGGCAGTCTGCTGGAACGAATTCATCGTAGTATAGACGAATCCCTCGATATTTGCGGCAGCGGAGTTGCCCGACATCACCACTGAGCCGAATGAGTTCACCGAGGACTGTATTATAACATTGGAGATCGCAAAAAGTGAGCTCTGTATGCCGGCAGGGAAGCCGATCTGGAGTATCCTTGTGAGCTGCCGCCTGTAAAACCGCATTTTTCGCAGACTCAGCTTGCAGCAGTCAGTGCGGCGCATGAGGTTGATTATCATGAGTACGGCGGAAATTATCTGCGAGATCGTTGTTGCAAGAGCGACACCGGCGACGTTCATATTGAACACGCGCACGAAAACAATATTGAGTATGATGTTCACGATGCCGGCGGCTGTAAGGTAGCGCAGCGGACTTTGCGTATCGCCGGCTGCACGGAGTATCGCAGCACCGAAATTGTAAAGCATCGAGGCAGTGATGCCGCAGAAGTATATCTGCATATATTCGGTAGAAAGTCCGATTACCTCATCTGGAGTTCCCATGAGTTCAAGGAAGGTGTGAGAGCCGGTGATACCCACAACTGTGAGGAAAACTCCGCAGACAAATGCAGTAGGCATAGCCGTGTGGACGGTGCGGCGGACGCTTTCTTCCTTGCCTGCACCGAGCCCGTGAGCGACGGTAACGCCTGCACCGACTGAAAGTCCGATAAAGAGGTTAATGATAAGGTTTATGAGTGCGCCGGTAGCGCCGACAGCAGCAACAGAAAGATCGCCGCAGTAGCGTCCGACTACTATCAGGTCAGCGGCGTTGAACAGCAGCTGAAGCACTCCTGTAAGGATTATCGGGATAGTATAGACAAGCATTTTTTTCAGCAGCGGACCTTCACATAAGTCTGCCTTGCTATTTTGCATATTCAAGCCTCATTTCGTAGGAGTTCAGCCGCCGGGGAGTCCGGTCAGCGTTCGCGTGTAACATATAATATGTGTATTTTCGCGGACTGTTCACGAGTTCCGGAAAATAAAAAACGGATGAAGTATACTTCATCCGTGATTCGCGGAATGGTGATCCGCATGGCGCGGATTGAGAGATTTGAAATAAGGCTTTCAAGTTATCCGTAATTGAGCCGAATGCGGTAAACGCCTATACTGCACTGTTTGAGCTGTGTTGAAGCGAGGCGTGATACAGTCGGATTAATCCGGTTTCAGCACAGTATAACACCCAAACAACACCCAAAAAACATTATTCAAATCATATCTGAATTTATTAAAGTTCATCTTCAAAAAGTATGGTAATTATTATTATAATTGTTTCGCTAAGACTATATTATAGCACAATCAGCACAAATATGCAATACTTAGCGCTGCAATTTACTTTTGTTATTTTGCACAAACTTTAATATACAGTCTATGTGGAATATTTGATATTTTTCAGATCAGTTATTATCGTATTCTTCGCAGAACAAGCCGAAGATGTAAAGTGCTGACTGTCCGTAAAGCCCTGTTTCATCATCAGCAAAGCTTGCACCGGCAGCGGAGGTATAAAATCTGTCAAGGGCTTCTTTTTCGGATATACGGTACTTTTCTGAGATCATTCTAACTATTTCAGGCAAAAGAGTAGCTCTTGTTGTAGCGTGGTTCATATTTTTTCCTCCACAATGTAGCTCCGTACAAATCTTAGCTGCGAAAGAGCTTTTTCTGTACAGAAGGCGATCTGATTGTTGATCTTCTCGAATTTAAGCCTCTCAACAGCGTCCTCTTTACGCATAATGCCCTGAATAACGTAGGATACCGTTTCACCGACATTATCATTAGCTATCTTGCCAATGACAATATCGTGATCGTGCCTGTAATTCAAGTTACTGCGGCAATTGACTACCATATCGAGCCATTCCATAGAAGCTCCGTCAAATTCCATTATATCTGACTTATTGGCACGTTCCCATTCATAGACGTTTACAATGGCAGGGAGGCGTACTCCGGATTTTCTGGACTGTATTTTTGAACGGCGCAGCGCCCAGCGTTCAGCCTGTTCCCGAATATCTGTTGTGTAGAACGCAAAGCCAAAATCACGACCAATTTCTGATGTGATGATCTTTGGTTCTTTGATTTCTAATGTTGTTCCGTGATATACTAACATTTTACGCAGCTCCTAAGTATTCGTCTATCATCTGCATAATGTACTCCATTCCCATACCGTGCAGATCATCGTAGTCATTTTCGAGAAGGTCAAGCACCTTCTCACGCTTGAACAGTTCATATACCAAGTCGCTTGATTTGTTGATATGCTGTGCATAATACTCCACGCAGAAAGAAATAAATGATATTTTACTCATTGGGTATCCCTCCGTGTTCAGGCAGAAGATTTTTTCCTTTAGCCAATTATAGCACAGTTTATGCTTTTAGTCAATTGTTCGGAGGCGTAATTATATATTTCTGAATGAGGGTTATAAAGAAATATCAGGGCGATGCTTTTGATAAGCTCACCCTGATAATACTTTTTTTATTCTTTGAGCTTTAAATCGGGATTCTCTTTGATGAAGCGATTGTCCATAACAGCGTAGGTATCAACGCTCTCTCCATAATAAACGTTCATTGAGAAGAACATAGAATAGTATTCATCATTGTAACGCTCATAAGAATAACCGTTTTCATAACCGTCTTCAGTTACAAAGTTATAGCTGTAACGGGTATGCTCGCTCGCAAACTGCTCATAATCCGAACGAATTGAACTTAATGCAAGATGCTTTTCAGGATTTAATCCGTAACCTATATCCGTAGCGTTTCCAGCAACGGGAATGCTTGATTTATTGAAATCGGTAAATACAACGCCTACGACCTCGCCGTTTTCATCAGTCATAAGGTAGACCTTTGTACTGGTCTTATCATCGGCTATCGTGTAATAGCCTTTGCCATTGAAACCGAAAGCAGTCATACTGCCTTCGTAGTCAGCACCTTCGCCTTCAATTGGTTTGAGTCCAAACTTTGTTATGATACCCTGAAGGGAGTTGTCGGCGTTTGCAAGGGATAAGTCGCCCCAAGTCGTGTTATCGTTTCTGAGAACGCCGAATATCGAGCATCTGCTGTAAATGTTACGCTCGTCCTGCTCAATGTAATCCTTACGCTTACTGAGGTCAACATCTTGATCCTGTCCTTGAGCGTCATTTGTGGCAGCCTCCGTTTTAACAGTCGTGCTTTCGGCAATGGTCGTTGTGGTAGCTGCGGTAGTTGTAACAATTGATGTGGTAGTGCTTTTTGAGGCAGCAGAAGAAGTAGTCTGGCTTTCTGTTGTGTTCTCAGACGTTGCGCTTGTCTTCGTATCCGAGACTGACGATGATGTGCTGCCATCGTTTCCGCAGGCTGTCATTGCTAATACGGAAACAAGAGCAGCCGCTCCTAATGCTTTTTTTAAGTTGTTCATAAGTATTCTCCTTTTTATAATCTTATTCTGCAAAAGTCACAGTATATAGGTCATTTTTTCTGATCTGGATACTTCTCATAGAATGATTCGACAACTTCCTCGCTGCTTGCTAAGCGAACATACTGTAACTTAGGATCGGTTCCGTCTTCAACAGGACAAACCTCAACGAAGTAATTGCACTTTTTCTTCTCACCGTCGCTGTGGTGGAGCTGAGAATCGCTTTTATTCCATACAATATCTCCTTTGAAGTGATCGCCGCAATAATATACAATACCGAAGCCGTTTTCAATATCCGGCTTACCATAGGTATCTTGGAAAGTGTTCATAGTTGCATCTTTTATGTTAAGCCCCTTCGGGAGAAGAACCTCGGAGCTTCCTATTTCGCTGCTATATATGGTAACATCAGAAACGATAACGTCATCGCCGCCGGTATCTTTGGTCAAGACATAGGAGGCGTCCGAAAAATTATAAACGTTCGCGTGGATTTTAACATCGCCGCAAACGAACCGCATATAATTATACTTCCCAGCAGATATTTTTGTAGTATAGCTCTTATCGACCTCGAATCCGGCTTCGGCAAGTTCTTTTACAGAACAAGGGAAAGACACTACGCTTCCGTTTACAGATAACTGAAAATCCATCAGGTTATCCGAAAGCTCGACGTTTTTTGACTTTTTCTCGCTGGCTGTTGTGTCTTCCTCCGTCTCAGCGGTCGTTGTTACACCCGATTCGGATGTTTTTTCTGAAACTGCTGATGTTGACTCAGATGATTTTGCGGCTGATGAAGAACTGCCGCTGTCGCCGCAGGATACTGCTGAAAGGCAAAGCATAGCTGCAATTGCCGATATTCCAATGTGTTTGATTTCCATAACATACACTCCTATTGATAAAATTCTGCATAAGCAATTATAATTATAACAAAACCGCAAATAGATGTCAATAGTTTCAGCTAAAAGATGTATGACCTTTTACATCTTTCGATGATAATATATAATAATATCATCGAAAGGGCGTGGCATAATGGGTAAGATCGTTATTACTTTAGAACAGTATAGGAAAGAACACGGAATCAGCAAGTACAAGATCATAAAGAATTGCGGCGTAAGTGCGACTCAGCTAAACTGCTACTGCAAGAATCAGATCACCCGTGTTGATCTGCCGGTGCTTGCCCGTATCTGTGATTACCTACAATGCGGTATCGGCGATATATTAGAGTACATTCCCGACGAACTTGAAATTGAAAAGGACTATGACCGAGAAATTGAATAATCAATAAATCCTGCGATCTCATATAGGTCGCAGGATATTTTTATATCAAAAATGACATATTGCTATTTTCTATCAAACTTATTGACTTTCAGCCGCCAATGTGGTATAATAATTATATCAATAATAAGGTTCGTTATATTTGATAGCTTGTGTTTTTGTAATAGTTTTCAGAGACGTTTTTCACTTTGAAAAACACTATTTGATTCCTTGATCTAAAAAGCAAAGCGAGTCATAATAATGCTAAAAAATCCCCAAAAACAATCTCATAGTATATCTTGATACACTATGAAAATGAAAGAGGTCAAAAATGATATACGGATATTGTCGAATAAGTACCAAAAAGCAATCCATCGAGAGGCAGATCAGAAATATCAAAGCGGCTTTTCCGGAAGCGGTTATCGTCGAAGAAGCCTACACAGGAACATCTGTCAATCGCCCCGAGTGGAACAAGCTATACCGCGCGCTGAAAGAAAATGATGTTGTTATATTTGACAGCGTGAGCCGTATGAGCCGAAACGCCGCCGAGGGCTTTGCACTGTACAAAGAGCTTTTCGATAGGAACATCCGGCTTGTTTTCCTGAAGGAGCGACATATTGATACCGATTCATACAGGGAAGCTCTTAACGGTATCGTTTCTCAGCAATTTGAGTCCGGCGATGAAGCGGCAGACGAGCTTGTCAATGCAATAATGGCTGCTGTGAATAAGTTTATGATGAATAAGGTGGAACAGGACATTTTCAAAGCCTTTGAACAGGCTGAAAAGGAAGTCTCCGACTTGCGGCAGCGCACCAGCGAGGGCATCCAGACCGCCCGTATCAACGGCAAGCAGATCGGAGCAGTCAAAGGCACAACTCACATTACTAAGAAAAGCAATGCCGCCAAGCCGCTCATCATAAAGTTCAGCAAAGACTTTGAAGGTAATCTGTCGGATAAGAACTGTATGAAAATCATAGGAATTGCTAATAATACCTACTATAAATATAAGAGGGAGCTGAGAACTGAAAATGAGCGTAAAAAAATCCGAATATGAAGGAATATATAATGAAATATTAAATTTTACTGATTTTGTTTCAACATATCATTATTCACCTGATGATATTAAAAAGCAAACGGGAATCAGCAAATATCGTATTATTGATATTTTAAGTGTTGAGATAAAAGACGATGTGAATGACGAAAATGCTGAACGGTTCAAAGAGTTATTACCCAAACTAAAACACTTTATCGAAACTGAAACTGCTGATTTTGATTATATAAAACTTAACGGCAATGATTTCTATAATTGCTACTATACATTAACTTCTGAATTTAATGAAATTAAGCAGAGTAAACTCGTTGAATTGCTGCAATCTTCTATCAATAAGATCAACGAAAATTATAAAACTATAATAGCTCAATCAAAAGCGGAAGATGAAACTATTCATTCTGCAATTGAAGATCAGATCAATGCTTTAAACGATCAAGCCTCTGAATATGAATGTTTGTTATCAGAAGGTTACTGTTATTCAACCGGCGAGTATGATGGAAATGATGAACCTGTTGATGTATATGTCGAGTTATCTGACGATGAGAAGAAGGAATATCGAGAAAAAGCCGATGAATTATGGAATAAGATATCTGATCTGAAGAAAACGCAGGAAATATTAATGAAGCACAGCGAAATAACAGATTATAAGGAACGCATATCCTTGAATTCAAAGAAGCTGTATCGAAGGAAGCTTCAGGGGGATAGAATCAAAAGCCTTACTGAAGATCAGCAAAAAGCGTTATTATCGCTCTATTTTCCAAAGTGTGTGGATAGAAAAGGCTTCCTTATACCAGATCATTTCGGCAGCGGCATACACCTGATAAGTATGAAAATCGGTGAAACTGATCAGGCAAAAATATGGGCTGTTCCTGAATACTTAGAAAAGTATAAAATGGGGGATTCAATTCCTGAACTTAAACCGGCAGGAAAAACGTATAATGTCTATATACTGATCCACAAGCACAAAAGAGTATTCTTCAAAGGAATGATGAAGAAAAAAAGTGTTAAGTTAAGCTTCTTTTCAGCGAATACTTATAGCAACAGAGGAGCAAAGCGCATTATTAGAAGTCTGACCAATGCTTCAGCAGAAATTAAACGTAAGGTATTTGACTTCCTGAAAAAAGAGTTCTATGTTTTTGTTCCGCAAAACGAGACAGATCAGGAATACTACAAGCTGATCTCAGAGTACGCCGATATTCTTTCGTTAAAGCTTCCTGCTGCGAGCAGTTCCGATTATAGTGCAGAGCAAATATACCGTGTTGCCTATGAAATCTGTAACGAATCAAACGGAAAATACATATTTTCCAACGAACTTGTAAACGATATAGTCTGGAAGCTGAAATTCAAGCCGGCACATTGGCTTTTTATGATGTATGTACAGTCTTACTTTTACAAGCATAATGAGATCAAGAGCCTTCTTGAATATATTGAAAATGAGAAAGAAAAGGAAAAACAACAAGAAAATGAAATAGATTTATAATGGAAAAGCGCAGTTCAAAACGAGCTGCGCTTTTAATTTTTGCCTATATTAAGCCTCGAATTGAACTTCAAAACTTTCAAGGACAGATTTGTCCCAAAATGAGGTTTAGTATCTTTAATATGGGACGCAATAGCCTCTGGAACTGAATTTTTGTATGTGATATAATACGGACATAGCAATAAAAAACATTATCACAACAGGAGGCGCAGCCAATGTACAACGATACAGGATAGCATTTATCTCCACACAAGTAAGCAATCTTAACAATAAGAAAGACGAGGTTCTAAAAATGAAAAACTATGAAACTATCGACCGTAAAGACATCATCATCCGCGGCTGGATCGCCATTGTATTCAGCATAATCACCGCTGCAATAACGCTGACATTCCTAATTAAATCAGTAGGCGGAGACGATCCGATACACGAAGTCATCGCGGCTTCGCTGATGTTCGGCTTCGTAGTCGGTGGGATTATTCCCGGATTCACTCATATCTGCCGGATATTTGACAAGATCGTACCATTACTCGCATTACCAATAATAGGCTGGGCAATATGGCTTTGGCTTATAATTGGCGTTCCGTTCTTAGGCGGCTGGATATTTATGATCGTCGATCTCGTAAAGTTCCTGCTGCTCAGAAGGGAGGAAAAGAAGTATGAAGATCGCTGAAAACATCTACATAGAAGGCGCAAACGGCAGCCGCGAGTACAACGTAAACGCCGTTCACGCCGCCGGAGGAAGGATATTCCTTAACGGCAGTATTGATATGGAGCAAGCCTTGCAGTTTTCGTCGCTGACGAAGTATCTTTCCGGCGAAAAGAAGGATATTACGCTGTATATCAACAGCGCGGGCGGCGATGTGGAGGCAGGACTCGTTATCTACGATCTGATACAGTCCTATCCCTACGGGATCGATATTTACTGCGTCGGTATAGCCGCAAGTATGGCGGCGCTTCTGCTCGCCAGCGGTAAAAAAGGTCACCGGTTCATACTGCCGCACTCAAAAGTCCTTATCCACGAGCCTCTTATCGCCAGCGGTTTCGGCGGCTCGGCAACAAATATCGACAAAACCGCACAGCGGATACTCGACGTCAAGGCGCAGCTCAATGAACTGCTTTCCAAGCATACCGGTAAGACCGTAAAGGAGATCAACAAGGCAACCTCCTTCGATAATCTTATGACAGCCGAGCAAGCAATCGCCTTCGGGCTGTGCGACGAGATCAGGACGATCTACTAAGGGGGTGATGCTATGAATATGACTGAAATGCTTGACGATTTCATCGAGGTAACTCCCGAATTTCTGGAAACTCCGCAGCAAGCGGCGGAAAGGTTCTATAACTCAGAGTTCATTTTCGCAAAAGGCGTTTCCCGATCGCTCAACGACTACAAAACTCGCCTTAACAACAATGTTATCATAATGGGGACGAGCGGCTGCGGAAAAACAACGAGCTTCATCGAACCGAATCTGATGCAATTTGCCGGCACTTACATAATCTCAGACCCAAAGGGCTCGCTCCTGAAAAAGCACAGAAAAAAGTTCGAGGGCGCGGGCTATAACATAAAGGTCGTCGATTTTCAGCAGCCCGAAAAGAGCTGCAAATACAACCCGCTCGGCAACATCCGCTCCACTCAGGATATCATCCGCATAGCCAACACCTTGGTCTATGATCCCGATGTATCTGCCAGCAGCATTGATCCGTTCTGGGACAGCTCGAACGTCCTGCTGATAAGCGGACTTATCGGGTATATGCTCGAAACGGGATACACGCCGTGTAATTTCAAGGGAGTGCTTCAGCTTATGCACGAGGGCGAACGCTTTTCGCGTTCCACAGTGAAGGACGGCTACCGACGTTATACTGAAAAAGCCTCTCTTCTGAGCGACCGTTTTGAGGAGCTGCACGAAAAATCTCCAGATAGTTGGGCTTACAAGCAGTACAAGAGCGTAGATCAGGCTAACGATAAGACCTATGACTGTATTCGCGTAACGCTCGCAAGCAAATTTGCAAATTATACCTCCGAGGAGCTTGACGAGATGATGTCGTCCAACGACATTGATTTCGATAAGATAGCAAGAGAAAAAACGGTGGTATTCGTACTCCAGAGCGACAGCGACAGATCGCTCGACGGTCTGGTCAACCTGTTCTTCTCGCAGGCGATAAATTCGCTGATAAAGATCGCTGATACTTATGAAAATCAGCGTTTGCCAATTCCAGTGAGATTTTTCCTTGACGATTACGGCGCTACTACCGCTATCGACAACCTTGATACGATAATATCCACGATCCGTTCAAGAGCAATTTCCGTATCGCTCATCCTTCAATCGGAGGCGCAGCTCGCAAGCTCGAAATCCGGCGCAGATAAGACAATTTTGTCCAACTGCGATACCTACATTTATATGGGCGGCAACGACGTTGAGACAGCTAAGGCTGTAAGCGTTCGCTGCAATAAGCCGCTGGAGCAAATTCTGTATATGCCTGTCGGCAAGTGCTGGGTTTTCGAGCGAGGCAAAAAGCCCGTTTATACCGATATTACCGAGCGCCCCGATCTTGACGCGGAGGTGCCGATAATAACTGAACACGAAATATCCGAAAAATAATGTCCAAGACAAATTTGTCCCTTGTATCTGTTTTATAAGATACAAGGGACTATAATTGGTCAATTAAGATGTTTTAGTGTAACCGTCTTCAGCAAGGAGCTTTTCAATAAAATCCTTACCATAAGCAGTCCAATACATATGAGTCTTTTTATTTGCTCCGCTTACAGACTTAACATAGCCCTTTTTAGCGTATTTTTGGTATATGTGACATACGTTTCTTTTCCGATACTGGATATGTTTATTAATCAGGTATTGATTAAGTTTATAAGCGCTAAATCCATATGGTTTGCCTATTGCTGTGATAGTATAAGTTTGTCTGATTTTTTCTCTGTTTTCCAAAAACTTAGCTAAATCGCCTAAGTGAGCATATTCCTCGCCGTCAAGAGTAAATGTTCTTATTCCGCAGACAATCTGCAATTCTATTTCACGTTTCACAAGCATTCTCCTCTCTTTTTTTTGCCGCCAGTTTGTCAATAATTGAGCAAATCTGGTTCTCTTTTTCTTTGCTAAGATTGTGACGTAACAGTTTGCTGAAGTTGCTGTCGAGCATACCCATAGCTTCAGCTATTTGCCACAGCTTTACTCCGCTAATCTTAGCGTACTCTTTAATTGTTTCATTTGGCATTTTTGATCAATCATTTCATTTTTAGATTATTTTTAAACATCTTGATCGTGGTCAAGTATGCTGCCAATACGAATTAATTTTATTTTTACGTAAAAATGATTGTACCAATCGGTATAGATTTTAACTGAAGATGTGGAGCTTTCGAGGCGATAGCCTTTTAGCACTTTTCTAACCAAACTATCAATGTGGTCTGTATTATATGGATTTCTGAGAATTGCTTTCATTAGTTTGTTTGGGCTATCTTCAATGGGTCTGTCTACTTCGTCATCGTTCTTTTCTATAATTGAGACTTTGCTCATTGACTGTGAAGTATAATAGTGCTTTTTAACCAGAGCACGTTTGTCTTGTGGATTTAAGCTATACCAATGGGGATAAAACATATAGTCAACTATGTACTCAATTACATCAGAATCATTGTTGTATCCCCTATTGTTTTCAATACGTTCAACTGTTATATGAACATCCTTATATAGTTTGTTACACGCAGATATATCCTCGAATGATATAGCGCTATTAAAGAAAGAATGAGTATGTAAATGACTTTTGTTCTCGCCTCTACCCCATATATACATATATTTAAGGGGAATACCGTTTTTAGCAGCTCTCCGTTGTAAAAATCGGATTACTTTTTTAAATAATAATATCCGCTCCGTATCAAGTGTATCATCCGAAAAAGTTATAGAAGCAAACCAATCACCTATCATAAAATTATCAACAGCCTCTAAGAAGCAATTGTCTCTTGAACGTCTTTCATTTGCTCTTTGCTGTGCAAGGTAGGTACTTTTATATTTTTTAATACGAGGAGTTCCTTTTTTACTGCGATTAGGGGATAATGAGAGCATAGCAAAGCCGCTGTGGTTGCATTGCATTATTTTAGAAGTGTAGCCTTTCATAATTATCACCCTTTCTTGGAGCAAGGAGAGTGCTGTTGAGTTGTGAGAACAATAATTCCCCCTCCAAAAGGAAGCTGAAAAGTGGTATCAAATTGGACGCCATTAATCAGCATTCCCAATTTAAAAGGGATTCATATCAAATGGGAGTTTCCTCGGCTTCGCCAGTGTTAAGAAAGTCAATAAATTTATCGTAATTGATCAGGACTTTCCTTCCGCATCGAACAAAGCATATTTTGTTTTCAGCGATCCAGCGTCTAACGCGATAAATCGGGATTCCGGTCTGTTCGGCAATTTGGCGCGGCAGAAGCATATGCGGGATGTTTGTAGTTTTAGTATTCATAAATATCATCCTCCTTTTAAACGTGCTTTCAAAAGTCTTGACAAATGCAAATTTGATTGCTATACTGCTATTATAGCATAAATTACACTTCACGTCAATGATAATTGTTGCAATTAAGAAAAAGTCCAGATTAATTGCAGGTAAGGAGGACTTAAATGAAAAATGAAAAAAGCGTTGGCAGACCCAACAAAGGAGGAAGGCAGTATAATTCGGTTATTGCTGAGCGATTAAGAAATGTTGTAGAAGGAAGATCGAACAAAGAGGTTGCTGATGATATAGGAATATCACGTCAAGCTGCTGGAAATGTTTTAACAGGCGCAAACAAGCCTGATATTGATACTATCAGCAAGTTTGCAAAGAATTATAATGTTTCTTCTGATTATTTGCTGGGATTGAGCGATGTTAGATCACTTGATCTCAATACAAGGAAAGTTTGCGAGTTTACCGGACTTTCACAAGAGGCAGTAGAAAAGCTTCATAGCAAAATTGAAAAAGATTCACCTGTACTCTCGGACGAAGATAAAAAATGTCTATGCATATCAGATGATTACACAAAAACGAATGAATCACTTGAAATAATAAGTAATATGATCTGCGATAAGGATTTTGATACGGTTATTAACCGGCTGGTAAGCTATTATAAAATTACAAGCTTACTATTGCATAAGGTTGAAAATGTTAAAAGCATAGAGGACGTCTATGATGGATATTTAAGGGGATTAATTATCAAAACAAGTTTGATTGAATCTGATATAAGCAAGTATTTCGGCAAATATGTAAATCAATTTGATCATACCAATTCGAGCGAGTATAACGTGGCTTTGTCACATATTTATAATGATATAAAGAGTAAGAAGGGTATTGCAGAAGGTGCTGATGATTATGAAATAGAATTAGCATTTAAACATTTAGACGGTCAGCTTGATGAAAATGAATATAGCCTGCCGTCGGCAAAAAGAACCTTAGATATGCTTATGTTAGGGGATATACGACCTGAAGAAATAGATTAAGAATAGAGGGGATAGTATGGCTCAAATCGAAAAGCGTCCGAATGGTAAGTACCGTATTCGGGTATCTTGCGGCTACGGAGTTGACGGCAAACAAAAAACTCAGTCGATGACTTGGAAACCTCCGAGAGAGGGAATGTCTGATGAACAGATTCAAAAAGCAGTTAACAAGGCTGCTGCTGAATTTGAAATGGCTTGTGCCGGAGGCAAAGTCGTTAATATACGTAAGCTGCAAAACTTGATCGAGGATTGGTTCGCCATACACGAAAAAGCCCTTACTGCATCAACTATCAGGAAATACCGTGATTGCTGTTCTCGAATCTACCAGAAGCTTGGTCACATTCGCATTGATAAGATCAAAACATCCGATATTGACAAATTCCTTGTATGGCTTGCAGACGAACGATGCGGTACGCCTTTAGGAAGGTGTAAAATTGATCTTAGAGTTTATCTGACTGAACTTAACGAAACGCAGAAAGCATTTGCTAAACGTGCGGGAGTATCGCCAAACTGTGTCCGCAGTTGCTATAACGGCGAGCGGATTTTGTGGGACAATGCAATTAAAATTGCAAAGGCACTTGATAAATCGGCGTCTACTGTGTTTGAGAAGATTGATGATGATAACAAGCTTTCTTCAAAGACCATACGTTGCTATCACGGATTCCTTTCGACGGTTTTCAGCTATGCAGTAAAAACAGGGGAGATAGGCGTCAATCCCTGTGCGAATTGTACTCTTCCGCGAAGCGAGAGTAAAGACAGAAAAATCCTTAGTGTTGAGGAGGCAAGACTCTTTTTACAGTTGCTTGATGAAAAAGCAGAGCTAAAGTATCGAGCTTTCTTTAATATAGCTATTTATGGCGGTTTCAGGCGAGGGGAGATACTTGCCCTTAAATGGGAGGATATTGACTTTGATAACAACATAATACATATAAGACGTTCGGCGCATTGGAGCAAGGATAGGGGACACTATTTCACAGAGCCTAAAACTCGTAATTCAAAAAGATCACTCAAAATTTCTGACAGAGTTATGCTTATAATAAAACAATTGCAGAATGAGCAGTTATCTGCAAGGTTGAAATACGGCGACTACTGGAACAACTCGCTCAACCTATTATTCACAACCGACAACGGTTCTCCGATGGGAATGGGAACTCCATATACATTCCTGACCAAGTTTTGTAAAGAGAACGGTTTAGAGAGAGTTAGTGTTCACAGTATGCGGCACTTGAACGCTTCGTTGCTAATATCGAGCGGTACTAATATTAAAACAGTACAGACGCTAATGGGACATTCGACGCCTGTTACAACGATGTCGATTTATGCTCACGAGATACAGTCGGCAGAGGCGGCAGCTTCAGCAGCGGTTTCAGCAGCACTTGAAGAAGGACTTAATAAAAAGGCTAAATAACAAAAACAGAGCAGACTTGACAATACCAAATCTGCTCTGTTTTTTACGAGTAACGCCCCAATAACACCCAAGAGGGAAAATCAGGATAAAAAGAAAGCCCTCAAACGACTTATTATAGCCGTTTGAGAGCTTAAATAATTGGCGCGGATTGAGAGATTTGAACTCTCGCGCCGGTTTCCCGACCTACTCCCTTAGCAGGGGAGCCCCTTCACCACTTGGGTAAATCCGCAGACCGGCGTAAAAAATCCGCCGAAAAATATTTTGGCGGAGAGGGTGGGATTCGAACCCACGTGACCGTTAAGTCAAACGGTTTTCAAGACCGCCTCGTTATGACCGCTTCGATACCTCTCCGTATTGTGATCGGATGTCCTTCCGAATCAGCTTTTATATTATACCATGCAATTGCTGTAAAGTCAAGAGTAACTGCAAGCGAAAATGATAATAAATATCGTCTAAAAACTATATACATTGCACAAGTCAGACCTCCGTACAGATGATTACAAGTAAAAAAATGAAAAAAATACTTCCGGCTTGCTTTTTTCGGAAAATATGCTTTACATAATAGGAATTTTAGTGTAAAATAGAATGTAGATATTTTTTTGTGAGGTGCGCTATGGAACCAAAGTATAAACGTATATTATTAAAAGTAAGCGGCGAGGCTCTTGCCGGCGATAAGAAAACCGGTCTCAACTATGATGTTATTACCAGCATCTGCGAAAGCATAAAAAAGTGCGTTGACGCCGGTGTACAGGTCGGCGTGGTAGTCGGCGGCGGCAACTTCTGGAGGGGCAGATCAAGCGGCGCTATGGACAGGACCCGTGCAGACCACATCGGTATGCTCGCTACTGCTATGAACGCTCTTGCACTCGCTGACGTTCTTGAGTCCCTCGGATGCATAGTCCGCGTTCAGACCGCTATCACCATGCAGCAGGTCGCTGAGCCTTATATCCGCAACAGAGCAGTACGTCACATGGAAAAGGGCAGGGTAGTCATTTTCGGCTGCGGTACAGGAAATCCGTTCTTCTCGACCGATACAGCGGCTTCACTCCGTGCTGTCGAGATCGAGGCTGACATCTTCCTCAAGGCTACTCTCGTTGACGGCGTTTACGATAAGGATCCTCATAAGTACCCCGATGCCAAGAAGTACGACCAGCTCACATTCAGTCAGGTCATCGGCGAGGATCTCGGCGTTATGGACAGCACTGCTGCTGCAATGTGCCGCGATAACAAGATGAAAATGCTCGTGTTCGATCTCAGCCGTCCGGACAATATCTTCGATGCTGTTATGGGCGAGAACATTGGTACAGTCGTTTACGAGGGCTGAGCGCTCTGAATCAGAACTGTGCTGACCTATTACATTAATATAACTATTACCGAAAGGATGTATCTAACATGAAAGAAACTCTCAATACCGCTAAAGAAAAAATGAACAAGAGCCTTAATGCTCTCGCCAATGAATTCGCTTCTATCCGTGCAGGACGCGCTAATCCTTCCATTCTCGACAAGGTCATGGTGGACTACTACGGTGCTCCTACACCTGTGAACCAGATGGCTGCTGTTTCAGTTTCAGAGGCAAGAATCCTCGTTATCCAGCCGTGGGACAAGTCAACTCTCAAGCTCATCGAGAAGGCTATTCAGGCTTCCGACATCGGTATCAATCCTACCAACGACGGCAGCGTTATACGTCTTGCATTCCCTCAGCTCACTGAGGACAGACGTAAGGAACTCTGCAAAACTATCAAAAAATACGGCGAGGAGTGCAAGGTTACTATCCGCTCCGTACGCCGCGATACTATGGATAAACTCAAGAAAATGCAGAAGGCTTCCGAAATAACTGAGGACGACCTCAAGGACTGCGAGAAAAAGGTTCAGGACATCACAGACAAGTGCTGTGCCGATGCCGATAAGCTTGTCGCTGACAAGGAAAAAGAGATCATGACAGTCTGAGCGGTGAACTATGGCACTATTTGGAAAAAAACAAGAAACAGAGAATAAACTCCCCGAGGTTCTCCCGCAGCACGTTGCTTTCATTATGGACGGCAACGGCAGATGGGCTAAAAAGCGCGGACTTCCGCGTCCGTTTGGTCACAGGGAGGGCGCTAAGACCTTCCGCAAGATCTCTCATTACTGCAAGGACATCGGTCTGAAATATATCTCCTTTTATGCCTTTTCTACCGAGAACTGGCAGCGTCCGAAGGAAGAGATCGACGCTCTTATGAAGATCTTCGACCGTTATCTCGACGATATGAAGGAGCTCATCACTGATAATACAAGAATGGTCTTTCTCGGCGATAAGTCCATATTCCCTGAGTACCTCAGAACGAAAATGGAAAAGGTCGAGCGCGAGACCGCGATATACGACGAAATGGTCATCCTCGTTGCCGTAAATTACGGCGGCAGGGATGAGCTTGCCCATGCCGCAAAGCTTCTCGCTCAGAAGGCTGTTTCCGGCGAGATAAAGCCCGAAGACATCAATGAGGACTCCGTAAACGGCGAACTCTACACTAAGGGGTTCCCGGATGTTGACCTCCTTATCCGTCCGAGCGGCGAGCAGCGCATTTCCAACTTCCTTATATGGCAGTGCGCTTATGCGGAATTCTACTTTACGAACATTCTCTGGCCGGATTTCAAGCCGGATGACCTCGACGCGGCTCTTATCGAATACAGCAAGCGTCAGCGCAGGTTCGGAGGTGTCTGAATGCTCACACGTATTATATCCGGTGCAGTCGGCATCGTGATAATGGCAGGGATACTGTTCTTCCACGATACTATTGTCCTGCCGATAGCAGTAGCCGCAATAATCGCAGTAATGCTGTTTGAGCTTCTCCGTGCCGTCAAGCTGGAGAAGTGTTTTCCTGTGTACTTTGCAGTTGAAGCTTGCGGTATTTCTATGCCTTTCATTTACAACTCCTACTATTATTATGACGACACTAAGATAGACGGTGCCGCCGAAGCTGTCAACTCTATTTACGGCTCTGTTACACTTATCGCATTCGCTGTAACTCTTGCTGCTGCATTTGTTATTTTTGCAACATGGCTCAGAAATCACAAGGAGATACGCTATGAACAGGTATTCTTTGCGCTTGCAGCAATGTTGCTTGTTCCGCAGGCTATGTCAACAATGGTGCGTATCGACCGTATGGACGATGAGAACGGTCTGTTTCTCCTCATAATCGGACTTTGCGGAGCTTGGATAGCTGACACAGGCGCTTACTTTACAGGAGTTGCATTCGGAAAGCATAAGCTCTGTCCTGAGATAAGTCCTAAAAAGACTATCGAGGGCTTTATCGGCGGTATCACTTTTACAGGCATCGCCTATGCTGCGGCATTTTCTATCCGCGGAGGCTTTTCTGTTTATACTTGTGCAGTTGCTTTCGTTATAGGAGCAGTATGCGCTGTTATAGGAACTATCGGCGATCTTTCTGCATCTATGGTGAAGAGACAGATCGGCTTCAAGGACTACGGAAAGATAATGCCCGGTCACGGCGGACTTATGGATCGCTTCGACAGCGTACTTTTCGTGCTGCCGACTTTCTATATAATGACTGCTCTCCTTGAAGAGACAGACATAGGTCTTTTAGGTTAAGAATAATTATGAAGGGAGACTAACGTAGAAATTACGTATAGTCCCTTTCGCATTTTATCAGGTATGACAACATATAATAAGCGGGAAGCAATTCCCTGAAATCAGGTGAACTAAATGAACAAAACAGTATCAATTCTCGGCTCGACAGGTTCTATCGGAACACAGGCTCTTGAGGTCTGCGAAAAGCACGGTCTGAAGATAACCGCACTCGCTGCGAACAGCAGTGTAAAGCAGCTTGCTGAACAGGCAAGGAAATTCAGTCCGGAATACGTGTGTATATTCAGCGAGGAAAAGTACGCCGAACTTTGTGACGAACTCGCCGGTACGAATGTGAAGATACTCAGCGGTATGGAAGGTCTCTGCGAGATCGCCGCTCTCCCTCAGACAGACATCGTGCTCAATTCCGTTGTGGGTATGGTAGGTCTGCTGCCTACTCTCACCGCTATCAACGCAGGTAAGGACATCGCTCTTGCAAACAAGGAAACTCTCGTCGCAGGCGGCGAGCTTGTAATGTCCGCAGCAGCTGCAAAGGGCGTTAAGATATATCCGGTAGACAGCGAACATTCCGCTATATTCCAGTGTTTGCAGGGAAACAAGCGCAGTCAGCTGAGCAAGGTGATACTGACAGCTTCGGGAGGTCCGTTCTTCGGGAAGTCCTACGATGATCTGCGCTCTGTTACCAAGGAACAGGCTCTCAACCACCCTAACTGGGACATGGGCAGCAAGATCACTATCGACTCCGCTACCCTCATGAACAAGGGACTTGAATTCATCGAGGCGAAATGGCTCTTCGACCTAACTCCCGAACAGATAGAGATAGTAGTTCACCGCCAGAGCGTAGTACATTCCGCAGTCGAATACAACGATTACTCTGTCATTGCACAGCTTGGCGTTCCGGACATGAAAATACCGATACAGTACGCCCTTCTCTATCCCGAAAGGGTGAGCTGCCCGACAGGCAGACTTTCCCTCACCGACTACGGCAGCCTCACCTTCGCAAAGCCTGACCTTGAGACATTTAAGTGTCTTAGCTCAGCGATCGAGGCTATAAAACGCGGCGGCGCATATCCGTGTCTCGTAAACTCGGCTAACGAGGAGGCAGTCGGAGCGTTCCTGCATGATGAGATAAAGTTCATAGAGATAGGCGAGATAGTATCGTCAGTTCTTGACAAGTTCCCGTCCTCGGCGATAAACTCCTATGAGGACGTGATGAAAGCGGACAAATCTGCCCGCGATTACGTGAGATCGCTGATCTCATGACAACGGAAGGAAGATGACCAATGGGTATCATTATTGCAATATTAATTTTCAGTCTGATCGTTACCGTTCATGAGTTCGGACATTTCATCTGCGCGAAGCTGAGCGGTATCAACGTCCTTGAATTCTCCGTCGGAATGGGACCAAAGCTTCTCCAGAAGCAATACCACGGAACTAAGTATTCGCTCCGTGTCATCCCGATGGGCGGCTACTGCGCTATGGAGGACGAGGACGCTTCCGGCGATAATCCTCACGGCTTCCGCAATGCCAAGCTCTGGAAGCGCATGATCGTACTGGTCGCAGGTCCGCTCATGAATTTCGTTCTCGGCTTCATACTTATCGTGGGAATGGTGCTTTCCATGAAGACTATCCCTACAACGACAGTCAAGGGTTTTTTCGGTTCAAAGAGCGATGACGGAACGATAACCTACTACTCCCAGAGTCACGAGACAGGTCTCGAACACGATGACCGTATAATTTCCGTTGACGGCACAAGTATTTTCAGCTACCTCGACCTCAGCTATATCTTCGCAACTACCAAAACTCACACGCATGATGTGGTAGTCGAGCGCGACGGCAAAAGAGTTGAGCTTCCTGAGGTAGTATTCAATGATAAGCGTGACGGCGATATGGTCGATTTTGCGCTGTATCACAAGGATAAGTCCGCACTGAACGTCACAAAGGCTTCGGGCGGCATATTCCTCTCAATGGGACACGTTGTTACTCTTTCTTTCAAGCAGCTTGTTACAGGAAAGGTCGATAAGGCAGAGGTCTCAGGTCCTGTTGGTGTTGTAAGCACTATCAGCGAGGCTACCGAAAAGAGCGAGGATAAGGCGGATGCTTTTCTCCAGCTGTTCTATATAAGCGCACTCATCAGCGTAAATGTAGGTATCTTCAATCTTCTTCCGATACCCGGCCTCGACGGCGGAAGACTTCTCTTCTGCTTCATCGAACTGGTACGCAGAAAGCCGGTAAAGCCCGAACACGAGGGCTATGTTCACCTTGCAGGCTTTGCTCTGCTGCTCTCAATAATGGTCTTTGCGACCTATAACGACATCGTAAACCTCATCAACCGCTGAAAGGAGTATCATCATGAGAAACGTAAGACCGGTAAAGGTAGGGGACTGCGTCCTCGACGGAAACCACATATATATACAGTCGATGCTCAATGTCCGCTCCGATGACATCGAGGGCAGCGTGAGACAGGCGGTCGAGCTTGAAAAGGCAGGCTGCGAGATAGTACGTGCGGCTATTCCGGACATGGATGCTGTACGACTTATCCCGGCTATCAAGGAGGCTGTGAGCATTCCTCTCGTTGCCGACATCCATTTCGACTACAAGCTCGCTCTTGAATCCGCTGCCGCAGGTATCGACAAGATACGCATAAATCCCGGAAATATCGGTGGTATGGACAGAGTTGAGAAGGTCGTAAAAGCCTGCCGTGAGAGGAATATCCCTATCCGTATCGGAGTCAATTCAGGCTCACTTGAAAAGGACATCCTTGCAAAATACGGCTCTCCGACTCCGGAAGCCCTCGTTGAGAGCGCTATGACTCATGCGGCAATGCTCGAACGCTTCGACTTCGATGACATCGTCATCTCGATAAAGTCCTCGGACGTAAACAGGATGATCGCTTCCTACCGTCTTGCAGCCGAGAGGTGTCCGTATCCGCTTCATCTCGGAGTTACCGAGGCAGGCACAGAGCGTATGGGACTTATCAAGTCGGCAGTAGGTATCGGTTCGCTTCTCTGCGACGGCATCGGCGAAACGATAAGAGTTTCCCTCACAGACGATCCTGTCAAGGAGATCGCAGCCGCTAAGGACATCCTCAAATGTATCGGCAAGCGCGGCGGAGTAAGGTTTGTATCCTGCCCGACCTGCGGAAGGACCCGTATCGACCTCATCGGAACTGCAAAGAAGGTCGAGGAGGCACTCAAAGACGTTGAAAAGGACATAACTGTCGCTGTTATGGGATGTATCGTAAACGGACCGGGTGAGGCAAGAGAAGCCGACATCGGTATCGCAGGCGGAAACGGCTGCGCTGTGATCTTCCGCAAGGACGGCACTCAGCGTAAAATCAAAGAGGAGGATATTGTCGCCGAGCTGCTCGCAGAGGTGGACAAGCTTTAAGCATGAACATAAATATTGCTGAATTTCTGAAAGAGAACTGTCCCGAACTGCCCGAGAGCGTAAGGAGCGGTGAGATATACAAGCTTACATATACCGAAAATATGCAGTCTATCGGCTTTTTCGCAAGGTTCGCGGACATCGTTCCGGCGGACGACATTTTTGCGTTCGAGAGAGCCGTTGAGACTGCCATTCGTGTTGAGAAGGTACGTCTGCACTGCCGCTATCCCGAGGATAAATTCAGTTTCGGATGCTTCGGCGAGCTGCTGAAGCTTCTCAAAAGGGACGTTCCTCTCGTGAACGGATTCCTCGATGATGCTGCGGTAGCAATAAGCGCCCACGCTATAACCATAACCCTCAGCCACGGTGGTATGGAGATGCTTGAAAAGGCTAAATTCCGGCAGGAACTCTCGCAGATGATCTACAACCAGTTCGGCATCAGGTTCACCGTAAGCTTCGGCGGCAAAACAGAGGTCACTAAGGACGACTACGATGAGATGATAGAGCGTCTCGAAGCCGAAATGCCGGATTACAGCGACCAGTTCGTACCGGTCAAGAGCCGCGAGGAGCTTATGCAGGAGGAGCGTCAGGCAGCTATCCCTACCGCTCCCGTTGATCTTGCTTCGCTTGATAAGGACTTCGATCCGGAATCCGCTGAGATAGTCCGCGGACGCGCTATTCGCGAGAAGCCGCTCCCGATAGGTGAGGCGGTACACCGTCTCGGCGAAAAACTTGTGGTAGTCGGTGATGTGTTCGCTTCCGAGATAAAGGAACTCCGCAACGAAAAGACCGTTGCGACCTTCGATATAACCGATTACAGCGGCTCGCTCAAAGTCAAGCTGTTCGTGACCAACAAAGAGGCTGAGGACTACGGCCTCGGCAAGATAAAAAACGGTATGACGCTCCTTGTTCAGGGCAAGATAGACTACGATCAGTATGCGCGCGACATCGTTATCAACGGCAGCTCTATCATCAAGGTGAAGCGTATCCCGAAAATGGACAACTATCCCGAAAAGCGCGTGGAACTCCACTGCCATACGAATATGTCCGCTATGGACGCTGTGACCGATCCGGTGACACTAATCAGCCGCGCCGCTGAGTGGGGACATCAGGCTATGGCTATCACCGACCACGGAAACGTTCAGGCTTTCCCGGACTGTATGTACAATATGCCGAAGAATTTCAAGACGATCTACGGTATGGAGGCGTATGTGGTCAATGACCTCGACCGTCCGCTGATAGTCAAGAATCCAGACAGCAGAAGCGTCAACGATATACAGATAGTTTTCGATGTTGAGACTACCGGTCTGAGCTTCACGTCCGACCGTCTTACCGAGATAGGTGCAGTAAAGCTTAAAAATATGCAGGTCGTGGACAGCTTCAACACCAAGGTCAACCCCGGAAAGCACATTCCGGAGAGGATAACCGAGCTTACCGGCATCAGCGACGATGATGTAAAGGACGCTCCCGATGAAAAGACCGCTCTTGAAATGTTCATGGAATTCTGCGGCGATCATCCGGTACTCATCGCGCATAACGCCTCGTTCGATACAACAATGATAAACGAGGTCTGCAAGCGTCAGAACATAACCTTCGATTATAACTGGATAGATACCCTTGTACTGTGTCAGGCAATGCTTCCCGAAATGGGAAGACATAAGCTGAACATGGTCGCCAAACAGCTTAAACTCGGCAAATTTGACCATCACCACGCCTCCGATGACGCTCTCATGCTTGCGAAAATATACATCGAACTCGTCGGAAGACTAATCAACGATAAGGGTGCGAAAACGCTCAACGACATCAACTGTATGGCGGGCGAGATCGACGTAAAGAAGCTGAAAAGCTATCACCAGATCATCCTTGTACGCAATCAGGCAGGTCTGAAGAATCTCTACCGGCTCGTGTCGCTGAGCAACCTCGAATACTTCTATAAGAAGCCGCTCATCCCGAAGTCTGTACTCATCGCACACCGCGAGGGACTTATCTTCGGAAGTGCCTGCGAAGCCGGCGAGCTCTTTCAGGCTATGCTCGAAAAAGCCACTGAAACACACATCGAGAAGCTTGCGAAATTCTACGATTACCTCGAAATACAGCCGATCGCCAACAACGAATTCATGGTGCGCGAGGGCGTTGCTCAGGACGATGAGGAGCTCCGCGACTACAACCGCCGTATCGTAGTCCTCGGCGATAAGCTGGGTATACCGGTCTGCGCGACCTGCGATGTACACTTCATCGACCCGAAGGACGCTGTTTACCGCAAGATAATCCTTGCGATAATGGGCTTCAAGGACGCTGAAAATCAGGCGCCGCTCTACCTGCGTACAACTGAGGAGATGATGGCGGAATTCGAGTATCTCGGCCACGAAAAGGCGAGGGAAGTAGTCATCACCAACACCAATGCAATTGCCGATATGATCGAGGTCGTGCGCCCGATACCAAAGGGCACGTTCACCCCGACTATCGACGGCGCAGAAGAGGAACTTGTAAAGATAACCCACGACAAGGCACATGAGATATACGGCGATCCGCTGCCGGAACTGGTCGAGAAGCGTCTGGACAGAGAGCTCTCTTCCATTATCAAGCACGGTTTCTCGGTTCTTTACATTATCGCGCAGAAGCTTGTGTGGAACTCGGTCGAGAACGGCTATCTTGTAGGCTCACGAGGCTCAGTAGGCTCTTCATTCGTGGCTTCAATGGCGGGTATCTCCGAGGTAAATCCGCTGCCGCCGCATTACGTTTGCCCGAAGTGCAAGCACAGTGAATTCCTCACGGACGGCGTTTACGGTTCGGGATTTGACCTTCCGCCGAGGAACTGTCCGGAGTGCGGCAGCGAAATGCACCGCGACGGTCACGACATACCGTTCGAGACCTTTCTCGGCTTCGACGGCGATAAAGCGCCTGATATAGACCTCAACTTCTCCGATGAGTACCAGTTCTGGGCTCACCGCTATACGGAGAAGCTTTTCGGAAAGGCTAACGTTTTCAAAGCCGGTACTATTTCCGTAGTCGCCGAAAAAACGGCATTCGGCTACGTTAAGAAGTATTGCGAGGAGAACGGAGTGAGCCTGAATGCGAGCGAGATGAACCGTCTTGCGATAGGCTGTACCGGCATCAAGAGAACGACCGGTCAGCATCCGGGCGGAATGGTCGTTGTGCCCTCGGACTATGATGTTTACGACTTCACACCTGTACAGCATCCGGCGGACACTGCCGATTCCGAGATCATCACAACTCACTTTACATTCAACTCCCTTCACGATACTATCCTCAAGCTCGATGAGCTCGGACACGTTGTGCCTACACTTTACAAGCACCTCGAAGACCTCACCGGTATCAAGATAAAGGACGTTCCTACATCCGATCCTGACGTTATCAGGATGTGTACAAACTGCGATGTTCTGGGAGTTACGCCTGAGGAAATATACTGTCAGACAGGAAGTCTCGGTATTCCTGAAATGGGTACCGGCTTCACGATACAGATGCTCCTCGACGCTAAACCGACCAAGTTCAGTGACTTCCTCCAGATCTCCGGACTTTCCCACGGTACTGACGTATGGCTCGGCAACGCTAAAGACCTCATAGATCAGGGCGTATGCACTATTTCCGAGGTTATCGGTACTCGTGACAGTATCATGACATACCTATTATATAAGGGCGTTGAGCCGAAAATGGCTTTCCAGATCATGGAGTGGACACGTAAGGGCAAAGCGCCGAAGCAATTCACGCCGGAGATAATCCAGATGCTCCGCGACCACAACGTACCGGAGTGGTACATAGAAAGCTGTCTGAAGATCAAGTATATGTTCCCGAAGGCTCACGCGGCTGCTTACGTAATCGCTGCTATAAAGCTGGGATGGTTCAAGCTGCACAGACCTCTTGAATACTACGCGACTTACTTCTCAGTCCGCGGTGAAGACTTCGATGCAGAGCTGGCAGTCAAGGGAAAGGACGCAGTACGTGCTAAAATAGAGGAACTGAAAGCCCTCGGAAACGAGCGCTCGAACAAGGAAAGCGCACTCTACGATATACTTCTCATCACGAATGAGATGCTCTCACGCGGCTACGAATTCCTGCCGATAGACCTCTTCAAGTCACACGCTGTGGACTACCTCGTTGAGGACGGCAAGCTCAGAATACCGTTCTCGGCAATGAGCGGTGTAGGTGATAACGCTGCGAAGGGCATTTACGAAGCCGCACAAAAGGGCGGATTCATCTCGATAGAGGAGTTCCAGACAATGAGCGGTGCGTCAAAAACAACAATAGATATGTTGAAAAGCATAGGTGCGTTTGGTGATTTACCCGATTCTTCACAGCTAACGCTTTTCTGACTTGACTTCTTTATGGTAATATGTTATCATATTACCATAGTAACATAGTAACACGCTAAAGTGTGCGTAAGTACGTTCAACTCACAAGGAGAAAGAATTATGCGAAATTATGATCTTATAACTCCCGAAGGCACTAAAGACCTGCTTTTCGGCGAGGCTATTGCAAGAAGAAAGGTCGAGAATGACCTCTTAGGACTTTTCAAGAGCCGCGGTTACTGCGAAGTTATTACCCCCGGACTCGAATTCTTTGACGTTTTTAATCTCAATTCACAGTATTTTCCGCAGGAGAACTTATATAAACTCACCGACAGCAAGGGCAGACTGCTTGTAATGCGTCCGGATTCAACAATGCCGATCGCAAGAGTAGTCGCAACACGTCTGAAGGACAGTCCGCTGCCCATGAAATTCTGCTACGATCAGACCGTTTATCGTACTGAGCCTGCACTCAAAGGCAGAAGCGACGAGATAGTTCAGACAGGTATCGAACTTATCGGCTCTGAGCTCAGGATCGCAGATCTTGAAGTGATCTCGACTGCTATTGATTCGCTTCGTATGCTCGGAAAGCCGTTCTCCCTCGAAATAGGCAATATCGGTATCTTCAAGGCACTTGCGGACAAGCTTGATGTCTCCGATAAATTCAAGGAGAAGATACGCCGCCGTATCGAGACTAAGAATTTCCCTGCACTGAACGATCTGCTCGATTCACTTGGAAGCAGTCCGGTCATTGACGCTCTCAAGAAGCTTCCGGCACTCTTCGGCGGTGAGGAAGTATTCGAGAGGGCAGAGGCACTTATGTCCGATGAAAAGATAAGCCTGCTGCTCGATGAGCTGCGTGAGATCTACCGTACAGCATCAGAGATATGCGGCGGCGACGGCGAAATAACAGTCGATCTCGGACTTGTAAACAAAACCGATTACTACACAGGTCTCATCATCAAGGGCTACCTTCAGGGACATGGTGAGGAAGTCCTCTCCGGCGGCAGATATGACCGTCTTATCTCAGAATTCGGCTATGATGTTCCGGCAGTAGGATTCGCAGTAAACGTAAACGCGATCGCAAAGGTCATCGAGAAAAACGGCGAAATACCTTCATCTCCCGCACCGGACGCCATTGTCTACGCTGAATCAGGCTTTGAAGCTGAGGCGTTCAAGGTATCGGGAAAGCTCCGCGCAGAAGGACTTACAGTCGAGACGGCACTCTTCGAGGATCTCGAATCAGTCAGAGCATACGCAAGAGAAAGAAAAATAGCAAAGGTCGTTGTAGTTGACGGCAGCGAAAGGGAGGCAGACTAATGAGCAAACCTATCAGAATAGCCCTCACAAAGGGAAGACTTGAAAAGGATACAGTCGGACTTCTCGAAAAACTCGGCTTCGACTGCACAGCAGTCCGCGAGAAGGGAAGAAAGCTTATACTTCCTGTTCCGGACGCTAATCTTGAAGTAGTCCTCGCAAAGGCAAACGATGTTATCACCTACGTTGAGCACGGTGTGTGCGACATGGGAGTTGTCGGCAAGGACACTATCATGGAAATGGACGGCAAGTTCTACGAGCTCGTTGACCTCGGCTTCGGACGCTGTAAATTCGCCCTCGCAACCAAGAAGGGCTACGATTTCTACGGCGGCTACGGTATCAAGACTATCGCAACTAAGTACCCGAATGTATCACGCCATTTCTTCGAGAAGAAGGGCATGGACACAGAAATAATCAAGATCGAAGGCTCTGTTGAGCTTGCACCGCTGCTTGAACTCGCAGACGGTATCGTGGACATAGTCGAGACCGGCACAACACTTAAAGAGAACGGTCTTGAAGTCATCGAGGACGTTGCTCCGATCTCTGCAAGACTTATCGCAAACACAGTAAGTCTGAAAATGAGACACGCCGAGATCGACAAGCTTATCAAACTGATAGAGGAGAACCTGTAATGAAAAAGATTTTTGCTAACGGCAGGGACGAAGCTGAGTTCCTTGCTGATCTTAAAAAGAGAAGCGGCGAGACCAATAAGAAGGTAACTGAGGTAGTCAGCGAGATAATCGAGACTGTCAGAAACGGCGGCGACGAGGCTGTTAAGAACTATACACTCAAATTCGACGGCAATCTTCCGCAGTATTACGAAGTGCCGCGCGATGTTATCAACGATGCGCTCACAGAAGCCGATGAGGAATTCGTGAACGCTCTCCTCAACGCACAGGAGAATATCGCAGATTTCCACAAGAGACAGGTCGAGCAGAGCTTCATTGCGCCTAAGACAAACGGCGTAGTCATGGGACAGCGTGTGCGCGGACTTGAAAGAGTAGGTCTCTATGTTCCGGGCGGTACAGCTGCTTACCCTTCAAGCGTACTCATGAACGCGATCCCTGCAAAGATCGCAGGAGTTAAGGAAATAATCATGGTAACTCCGCCGCTCAAGGACGGCACTCCGAACAAGGACATCCTCGTTGCAGCAGCTATCTGCGGAGTTGACAGAGTATTCCTTTCAGGCGGCGCACAGGCTATCGCAGCTCTCGCTTATGGTACAGAGGAGATCCCGAAGTGTGACAAGATAGTAGGACCGGGAAATATCTACGTTGCAACCGCCAAGAAGCTTCTTTACGGCGTTGTTGACATCGACATGATCGCAGGTCCGAGCGAGATACTCGTGATCGCTGACGAGACCGCAAATCCGAAATTTGCAGCAGCTGATCTCATGTCTCAGGCTGAGCACGATGTACTTGCATCCGCAATAATGGTAACTACCAGCGAAAAGCTTGCAGATGAGACAATAAAGGAGATAGACCGCCAGAAGGAGTATCTCTCACGTAAGAATATCATTGAGAAGTCGCTTGAGGACTACGGTGCAATAATCATTGCCGAAAGCCGCGAGCGCTGTGTTGAACTCGCTAACGAGATCGCTCCGGAACACCTTGAAGTCCTCATGAAGGATCCGTTCGAGCTTCTCGGAAGCCTCGACAATGCAGGCTCTATCTTCCTCGGACACTACGCTTCCGAGCCTCTCGGAGACTATTATGCAGGTCCTAACCATGTTCTTCCGACAAGCGGTACTGCACGTTTCTTCTCGCCGCTCGGAGTTGCAAGCTTCACCAAGAGAACTGCATACACCTACTACACCGAGGAGGCACTTCGTCAGGCAAAGGACGACATTGTACTCATCGCAGAGCGTGAAGGTCTGACGGCACACGCAAATGCTATCAAGGTAAGATTTGAATAATATCCGTTCAAGGAAGGTAATAGCAATGTCATATAAACTGAACAGAAAGCTTGCGGACCTCGTTCCTTATGATCCGATAACCGGAAGCTATGATATACGTCTTGACGCAAACGAGAGCTGCTTCAACCTCAGTGATGAGCTGAAGAAGAAGATCTGCCGCAGTATTTCAGAGGCTGATTTCAACCGCTATCCCGACTGTCTTGCGCTCAGACCGATAAAGGCTTTTTCAGAGCTTTACGGTATTCCTGCTGAACTTATCAGTGCCGGAAACGGATCGGATGAGCTTATCAGTATCATTACAAGCTGCTTTTTCGAGTCCGGCGACACACTTGTGAATGTATCGTGTGATTTCTCGATGTACGGCTTCTACGCACAGCTTTATGAGCTTAACGTCCGCACGTATCAGAAGGAATCCGACCTCACTATCTCTCCGGATAAGCTTGTGGACTTCTGCAAGCAGAACAACGCCCGCGGACTTGTTTTCTCGAATCCTTGCAATCCGTCCTCGATAGGTCTATGCCGCGATGACGTAAGAAAGATAATAGCTTCGCTGCCGGACACTCTTGTGATCCTTGATGAAGCCTACATGGACTTCTGGGATCAGTCGATCCTCAGCGATGTCGATAAGTACGATAACCTTATCATCCTCAAGACCTGTTCAAAGGCTATCGGACTTGCCGCTGTAAGATTCGGATTTGCGGTTGCCAACAAGACAATTACAACAGCCCTCAGAGCAGCAAAATCACCGTATAACAACGATTCTGTCGCACAGCTCATCGTTTCCGAAATCCTCACCGAGAAGGAATACCTCACAAAGTGCAGAGACATTATCGTTGCCAATACAGCCAAGCTTTATGCGGACATCCTGTCCCTCAACGAGCGTTACAGCTGCTTTGAGACCGTTTACAAGCCCTGCACGAATTTCGTATTCATAAAAACTGAGAAGTTCGAGGAAATCTACCGTTTCCTTCTGAGCGAGTCAATCGCTATACGTAAATTTGCAGGCTATATCAGGATAACTGCCGGCACAGAAGCCGAAAACAAGGCGGTTATCGCAGCACTCGAAAAGTATTTCACCAAGTGAGGAGGAATTATCATGCGCGAAGCTACCGTTGAACGCAATACCCGCGAAACACAGATCAGTATAACCGTTGCTCTTGACGGCAAGGGTACTGCCTCTATCGACACAGGCATCGGATTCTTCGATCATATGCTCACCGCACTTTCAGTACACAGCGGGATAAGCATGAATATTAAGGTAAAAGGCGATCTTCAGGTCGATTGTCACCACACTATCGAGGACACTGGTATCGCGCTCGGTCAGGCACTGGGAAAGGCTCTCGGCAGTAAGGCAGGGATAGTACGCTACGGAACTGCCTATATTCCGATGGATGAGTCGCTTGCAATGGCAAGCCTTGATCTCTCCAACCGACCGTTTTTAGTGTTCAACTGCGATTTCACGAATCAGTCCTGCGGCGGCTACGATCTCTGCATGACAGAGGAGTTTTTCCGTGCATTTGCCTTTAATTCGGGGATGACGCTCCACATAAACCTCATCTACGGTTCTAACGATCACCACAAGGCAGAGGCTGTCTACAAGGCAGTGGCTCACGCCCTTAAAACCGCCGTTTCGGAGAACTCCGACGGCTCTACCCTCTCTACGAAAGGGGTACTCTGATGATAGCAATAATTGACTATGGTGCTGGAAACATTTTCAGCGTCAAAAACGCCCTCGATTACCTCGGACTTGAAAGCAGACTCGTCTCGGACGAAGCATCAGTCCGCAGTGCAGATGCCGTGATACTTCCCGGCGTCGGAGCATTTCCGGCTGCAATGAAGAAGCTTGAGGCAACAGGTCTCGTGGACGTGATAAAGGAAGAAGCCGATCGTAAGCCGTTTCTTGGTATTTGTCTGGGAATGCAGCTTATTTTCTCGAAGGGCTACGAATTTGAAGAGACCGACGGCCTCGGACTTATCGAGGGCAGTGTCCGCAAAATGGAAGAGCCTGAACTCATCATTCCGCACATGGGCTGGAACAAACTGGAGAAGCTCAACGACTGCCCGATCCTTGCGAATGTAGGTGCTAACGAGTTCGTTTATTTCGTCCACTCATACAAGGCTCACTGCGAGGACAAGGACATCGCTGCTTACGTTGAGTACGGCGGAAGAGTTCCGGCTCTGGTGTATGACGGCAAATATGTCTACGGAGCGCAGTTCCATCCGGAAAAATCCGGCGAGACAGGTCTGAAAATACTCCGCAGCTTCGGTGAGCTTATTAAGTGAGCAGCCTGCATATACAGCAATAATTTGTAATTGAAGAGGTAAATAATGAGCGGAATAATACTCTGCCGGTCGAAATACGGTGCTTCTGCAAAGTATGCTGAGTGGATCTCACAGGAGACCGGCTTCAAGATCATAGACACAAAAAAAGCAGACATAAAGGAAGTTGAAAAATACGATACTATCGTACTCGGCGGCGGAGTTTACGCTTCTTCGATAGCCGGTATAGCGTTTCTGAAAAAGAACATCGGAGCGCTCAAAGGCAAGAATATCTGCGTTTACAGCTGCGGTGCCGCACCCTATGACGATGAGATACTCCAAATACTGAAAGACCGCAATCTCAAAGGAGAACTTGCAGATATACCGTGCTTTTATTTTCAGGGGATGTGGGATCTCAACGGCATGAAATTCGGCGACAGAGCGATGTGCAAGCTCTATATAAAAATGCTTGATAAAAAAGATCCATCTGAGATAAAATCGTGGGAGCGTCCGTTCCTCGAAGCAAAGGACAAAAAGTGCGACTGGACCGATAAAAAATACCTCGCACCTCTGCTCGAACTCATCAGATCAAAAGGAGAAGAAATATGATAATTTTCCCTGCAATCGACATTAAGGACGGCAACTGCGTCAGACTTTTCAAAGGCGATTTTTCAACAGTTGAGAAGGTAGCGTCTGATTATCTCGAAACCGCCAAAAGCTTTGAAGCTGCCGGTGCTGAGTGGATACACATGGTTGACCTCGACGGCGCTAAAGAGGGCAGACCTGTCAATACGAAGATATATACCGACGTAGCCGGAAAGACCTCGCTCAAGGTCGAGGTAGGCGGAGGTATACGCAGTCTTGAGACTATAAAAGAATATCTGGATATGGGTATCACAAGAGTAATACTCGGTTCTGTTGCACTCAAAAATCCTAAGCTTGTGCGCGATGCTGTTGAGAAATTCGGCAGCGAGAAGATAGTCGTTGGGATCGACGCTGTGAACGAAATGGTCGCAACTGAGGGCTGGCTCGAATCCTCAGATGTACACTACATTGACCTCGCAAACAAAATGATAGATTCCGGTGTGAGCACTTTCATTTTCACCGATATTTCCAAGGACGGTACTCTCTCCGGCGTGAACCGCGAGCAGCTGAAAAAGCTTGCAGACGCTACCGAAGGCAGAGCTGATATAGTGGCTTCCGGCGGAGTTCACACAATGGACGACATTATCGCCTGCAAGGAAATGGGACTTTACGGCACTATCTGCGGAAAGTCCATATACAAGGGAACTCTTGACCTGCGTGAAGCTGTAAGCTATGCAAAGTGAGTGATGATATGAGACTAAGACCATATATCCCAAGCCTTGATTTTGATATTATAAGCAAGTGGATAACCCAGCCGCGTGAGCACGCCATGTGGTGTGCGGGACGGACTAAGTTCCCGATAGAGCGTGAGGACTTTGGAAGACTGCTTGACGACATAGCACTTCGATGCGGAGACGCTCCCTTCTTAGCAACAGCTCAGGACGGTACCCCCGTCGGCTTTTTCTGCTATTCGGTGGATCCGCAGTCAAACGAGGGTATGCTCAAATTTGTGATGATAGACCCTGCACAGCGGGGCAAAGGATATGGAAAAGAGATGTTGAAGCTTGCTGTCAGATACGCATTTGAGTTTACCGGAGCTGAAAAGGTAAGGCTATGCGTACTTTCGGCAAACGAGGGAGCAAAGCACTGTTACAGAGGCGTAGGTTTTACTGAAACAGGCACAGATAAAAATGCTTTTTCCTATGACGAAGAATCATGGGACAGGTGTCATATGGTCAAGGTACGCGACTGTATCTGCGGCGACAGTATTTGAATAATTAGTGTTGCTGAATGACAGAATAGGAGACATCGCCAATGAAGAAAAATGAGCTAAGGCTTTTCAATCTGATATTTCCGCTGTGGTTCATGGTCTGGATACCGGGCTGGTGGTGGCTTCTTCTGATACCTGCCAATTATCTCTTGGACAGATATGTGCTGAAACGCTGTCTTGATAAAAAAATCCCCGACAGCAAGCCGCTTGTGAAGAAATATTCAGTTAAGGTATGCCTTTTCGGATTCCTTTCCGACTTCATCGGCGCACTGTTTCTGCTTGCGGTATTCACGGGTGTATCCCTTATCGGTGAGAGCATGACAGACGGCGAAAATAAGGAAACAGGTCTGAAAATAGCAAGGTGGGCAGGTGCGTCGATGTCGAATGTCTGGCACGATCCATTATCGTTTATTATTTCGGCTGTTGGCGTGGGAATTTCCGCATTGCTGATATTTGTATTCAATAAGAGAATGCTTGCGAAAAATTCCGGGATAGGAGAGGAAAATGCTCGTTATACTGCAAAATGGCTTACGATAGTGACTGCGCCTTATCTTTATCTCATACCCGTGTATTTCGGAGGATAACAAATTAATAAGGAGGCTGAAAAATGCTTGCAAAAAGAATAATCCCGTGCCTTGACGTAAGAAACGGCAAGGTAGTAAAGGGCGTGAATTTTGAGGGTGTCCGCGATGTAGGCGACCCGGTGGAGTGTGCTGCCGAGTACAATAAGCAGGGCGCAGATGAGTTGGTATTCTACGACATAACTGCTTCATTCGAGGGGCGCGGAGTGTTCCTCGATGTAGTGCGCGATACGGCAAAAAAGGTATTCGTACCGCTCACAGTCGGCGGAGGTATAAAGACCGTCGATGACATCCGTGAGGCTCTTCGTGCAGGTGCAGACAAGGTTTCTGTCAACTCTCAGGCAGTGCAGAATCCTCAGCTTATCAAGGACGGCGCTGACATTTTCGGAAGTCAGTGCATATGTGTCGGCATCGATGCCAAGAAAGTAGCCGATAACAAGTGGACGGTATACATAAACGGCGGACGCAAGGACATGGGCATCGACCTCATCGACTGGGTACACACTATCGAAAAGCTCGGTGCAGGGGAGATATGTCTCAACTCCATTGACGCTGACGGCACTAAGGAAGGTTTCGACATCCCCATGCTGAAAGCGGTATGTGACAACTGTTCGATACCTGTTATCGCAAGCGGCGGTGCAGGAAAGATAAACGATTTCTATGAAGTCTTTGAGAAGACCGGTGCTACTGCTGCGCTTGCGGCTTCACTGTTCCACTTCAAGGAGCTTACAGTCGGTGAGGTCAAGGACTACTGCCGCGGTAAAGGCGTTATTGTGAGGTAAGCTATGGACAGGATATGGGAAGAGATGTATGAGGCGGCAAAAGCTGTACTTGATCCGAGAAGAATTTCGGAATTTGTCACAGCCGGGGAAGTTTCAGCCGCTGTACTCAGCAAGTCCGGGAAGATATACACAGGCGTGTGTATCGACACCTGCTCAACACTCGGCATATGCGCCGAGAGAAATGCCATATTCAATATGATAACAAACGGCGAAAACGAGATAGACAAGGTACTCTGCATACCTCCGAATGAGGGAAAAGGCGCTCCCTGCGGAGCTTGTCGTGAGCTTATGGTACAGCTTATGCCTGAAAGCTACAAGGACATTGAGATAATGCTTGACTATAAAGCCGGAAAGGTCATAACTCTCGGAGAGATAACTCCGGAGTGGTGGATAGATTACTGATATGAAAGGTAAGAATATGATAAAAATTGATATGAACGATCTCGACAAGTTCTTCGTCAAGGGAGAGCTTATCCCGGCAATATGCTATGAGGTAAATACGAAAACGGTACTCATGCTTGCCTATATGAATAAAGAGAGCCTTAAAAAGACTCTCGAAACAGGTTATACATGGTTCTGGAGCAGGTCAAGACAGGAGTACTGGAATAAGGGAGCAACTTCCGGACACGTCCAGAAGGTAGTCTCGATCTACGGCGACTGCGATAACGATACTCTGCTCGTGAACGTAGAGCAGACCGGAGTTGCCTGTCACACAGGAAGTTACAGCTGTTTCTTCAACGAAATATATAACACAGAGGAGAATGAATAATGACAGTTTATCAGGAGATTTTTGAAGTAATAAAGGAGAGAAAAAAGCAGTACGAGAACGGTACAGCCGCTGAGAATTCCTACACCTGCTATCTCTTCGATAAGGGTGTGGACAAGATCTGCAAGAAGGTAGGCGAAGAGGCTACCGAAACTGTTATCGCAGCTAAGAACGGTGATAACAACGAGCTTATGAACGAGATCAATGATCTGCTCTATCACGTAATGGTACTCTGTGCAAATCAGGGACTTGACTGGTCAGATGTTGAAAAGGTACTCGATGAGCGCAACGAGAAGATCGGAAACCTCAAGAAATTCCACGAGGTCGATAAGAATACCTGAGCGGGGAGCCCACGCTGGCTTCCACGGCGGGGAGCCCCCGCTGGCTTCCACGTTGCCGCTTGTTTCACTCGCTCACTTTGAACAAGTGGGTTACACGTACTCGCACACGGCGCAGAGCCTCCGCTGGCTTGTTTACACGGCGGGGTGACATTGTATCCTTACACTATCGGAAAAAGCGAATTACCGAGCCTTATTATCCGGGCTCGGTATTTTTATGCCATGATGATACGTCTTTCCGGATATTCACCAAGCTGTTATATGCTGCATATGATACAGAAAAGAGTGAAGGGAGCAGTAAAATGGATAAGCCGATAATAATTTCGCTCGTGATACTCGCTGTCATAACGGCAGTCGAGTTCCTTTGCCTGTATCTGTGCAGGAAGACTCCTGAGCGCCGACCGCCTCTGACGGCAGTAGTACCGGTATTCAGTGACGAGGAAGTCCTTGCGAAGTCGCTTTCACATCTGAGAGACGTTATGCTCTACGGAGGTGCGCCTATTGAGAAGATAATCCTCATCGACTATTCCTCGGATGAACGGTGCAAAGCCCAGTGCGAGGGCTTCTGCCGCGATTTCAATGAAGCACTTGTGATAAGTCCGGAGGAACTTGAAAAAATATTGGCGGAAATGTTTGCAATCGGGAGAGAAAAGTAGTATAATATATAATGAGTTATTATGCGGACAGAGGTGAAAAACTTGGAACAGAACGTTCTCCATATCGAGGGCACTGTCGAAACGGTATTGTTCAGGAACGAATCAAACGGTTATGTAGTGCTTGATCTCGATGCCGGCGGCGAGCTTATAACAGTCGTTGGCGAGCTGGGAGATGTCGATGAGGGCGAAGGTCTCATCCTTGAGGGCAGCTATACTACCCACAAGCGCTTCGGTACTCAGTTCCGTGCAGAATACTGCGAACGCAAGCTTCCGGATACCGTTGTGAACATTGAAAAATACCTCGCTTCCGGCGCTATTAAGGGTATCGGACCTGCACTTGCCAAGAGGATAGTAAAAGTCTTCGGCAGTGAGACACTCAGCGTCATGGAGAACGATCCGATTAAGCTCACAGTAATAAAGGGCATCTCGCCCTCAAAGTGTCAGGAGATAGCGGACGAAGCAAGGAAGCTCTTCGCCCTGCGGACTATCCTCTCGTTTTTGCAGCAATACGACATAAAATCGCAGTTCGCAATGCGTACCTACCGGAAATTCGGTCCGGATTCCATGCAGATGCTAAAGCACAATCCGTATATCCTTTGCAGTGAGGATATAGACCTTGATTTCCGCAAAGCCGATCCGATAGCGTTTGACCTGCACATCAGCCGCAGCGACCACAAAAGAGTCATTGCAGGTATGCAGTATATCCTCCGCGCAAATACCTCGCTCGGACATTCCTGTCTGCCGCTGAGCACACTTCTCGATAAGGCTTCAAATGCTCTCGGCATCACAGAGCAGCAGTTTTATGAGTCCTACGGCGCAGCCATTGAGGACAACGAACTCTATGAATTCATAAAGAACGAGCGTGAATATGTCTATCTTCCGGACTATTTCATCGCGGAAAGCTTCATTGCCGACCGCATACATATTCTCAGAAACTTCTCCTCACCTGAGGACTTCGATTACGATAACCTCATCAATATCGAGGAGGAAGAGCACGGCATCCACTATGAGAAGCTTCAGCGAAAGGCTATAACCTGCGCTGTTTCACGCGGACTTATGATACTTACAGGCGGTCCGGGTACAGGTAAGACCACAACTCTCAATGCCATAATCTCGATATTCCAGAAGCGCGGCTGTCATGTACTTCTTGCCGCTCCGACCGGACGCGCCGCAAAGAGGATGTCCGACCTGACAGGCGGCGAAGCCAAGACTATTCACCGACTTCTTGAAGTCGTTTACGATTCCGGCGGACGCACTGTCTTTGCCCATAATGAGACAAATCCGCTTGAATGTGATGTGCTTGTCATCGACGAGATGTCGATGGTGGACGTGCTTCTGTTTGAGAAGCTTCTGAGGGCTGTACGTCTGGGCTGCAAGCTTATTATGGTCGGCGACAGCGATCAGCTGCCGTCAGTAGGTGCAGGAAATCTCCTCGGTGACCTTATTTCAAGCGGCATAGTACCAACTATCGAGCTGAAAGAGATATTCAGGCAGGCTCAGAAAAGCTGCATCATAACCAATGCTCACCGTATCGTTTCCGGACAGTATCCCGACCTCACCCGCAAGGACAACGATTTCTTCTTCTTCAAAAGAAGCGAACCTGCAAACGCAGTTGCACTGATAGCGGAACTCGTCAAAACTCGGCTGCCGCGGGCGTATGATTATTCACCGACTGAGGACATACAGGTGCTTACGCCTTCACGAAAGGGCGTACTCGGCTCTGTCGAGCTGAACAAGGTGCTTCAGCAGGAGATAAATCCTCCGGCGGCTGGTAAGCATGAGTATAAGAGTATGCTTTTTACGTTCCGCACCGGTGACAAGGTGATGCAGACCAGAAATAATTACGACATCGTATGGCGCAGAGGCTCCGAACAGGGAACAGGCATATATAACGGCGATATAGGTACGATCACGCAGATAAACCCGGCTTCAATGACTGCTGTCGTTGAATTCGACGGACGCATCGCACACTATCCGTTTGACCTGCTTTCACAGCTTGAACTTGCCTATGCTATCACAGTGCATAAAAGTCAGGGCTGCGAGTTCGAGGCGGTAATAATCCCGGTAATGGGCGGATTTGAGAAGCTTTATTACCGCAATCTCCTCTATACAGCAGTAACGAGGGCGAAGCGTCTGCTGATACTGATCGGTTCTGAGGAAAAGATAAACAGCATGGTAGATAATGACCGGCGCACCAAGCGATATACCTGCCTAAGGAATATGCTCGTAACCGAAAACGGCGGAGGTCTGCCGGATCCGCCTCAGAATAAGGAAAGCGGTGCAGGGATACTTGAGATACTCGGCATCGCGGAAAGAAAGGATGAAGAACAAAATGGCTAATACAGACATCGGTATTGATCTCGGTACTTCAAATATAGTTATCACAATGGGAAATAAGGGGGTAGTTCTGAGCGAACCCTCGGTCATTGCTTACAATACCCGTACAGAGCGCGTACTTGCCGTTGGTAAGGAAGCTTATGAGATGATAGGCAGAAATCCTGATTATATTGCAGTAGTGCGTCCGGTAAGCGAAGGCGTTATCTCCGATGACGACCTTGCACACAGTATGATACGTGAGTTCATCATCAAGGTAACAGGTCATCAGCTTCTGAAGCCGCGTATCGTAATATGCGTACCTTCGTTCATTACCGACATCGAGAGCCGTGCAGTAGTTGACGCTGCCAAGAGTGCGGGCTCGCGTCAGGTTTATCTGATACAAGAGCCTATCGCTGCTATGATCGGTGCGGGAGTGAACATCACCAAGGCTAAGGGACACATGATCGTTGACATCGGCGGCGGTACAACTGACGTAGCTATCGTGTCGATGAACGGCGTTGTAACTTCCTATACTATCAAGACTGCCGGAAATGCTATCGACCGCTCGATAATGAAGTATATGCAGAACAAGTTCAAGCTCCTTATCGGTGAGCGTACAGCCGAAAAGGTAAAGATCGAGCTTTGCAACCTCTATGATCCGAGTGACGAGATCACGTATATGGTGAAGGGAAGAAGTCTCATGAAGGGACTTCCGGCACAGGTGCTCCTCAGCGAGCGCGAACTCTTCGAGGCTATCGAGGACGACACCTTCGCTATCATGGAGGCAGTGCGTAAAGTTCTTGAGGATGCTCCGCCGGAACTGGTCGGTGATATATACGATAACGGACTTCTCATGACAGGCGGCGGCGCTCTTCTCGGAGGTCTTCCGCAGCTCATTAAGCGTACACTCGGTATCAACTGCAATATAGCCAAGGACTCCATAAACTGCGTTGCAAAGGGCACAGGTATGGCGTTCGGCAAAATGACCGCTCTCCTTGACGGTTTCGAGTCTGCAACTGTATACAAGTATAGATAAGAGATTTATCCGTAATTTATTGAGGGAACCCCTTTTGAGAAAGGGGTTTTTCTCAAACTCCCTCCCGAAAACTTTCAACTTGTTTTTTTGCAATGGTATAAGAACTAACATAAAAATAAAAAACCGGAAGTTTATATAACTTCCGGAATTTTTTATACCATTGCGAAAAAAACGAAATAAAAGTCTTTGGAAAGGGGTTCGGGGTGACTCCCCACGGGGTGGGGAGATGTCTGCAAAGCAGACAGAGGGGACGGCCCCGATTAGGGGGAATCTTTCCTCAGAAAGGTTTGCCCCGATAAGTTACTTATAAACTCCTGCCTTACTCCGTACGGAGCGCAACGACAGGGTCTTTCTTTGCGGCAAGTCTTGAAGGAATAAGACCTGCGATGAAGGTGAGGAACATACTGATAAGAATGAGTACGACTGCGCCTGTCACCGGAACGTGAGCTCTGAGTGTATCAAGACTTGTAACGCTGTGGATGATGAGGTTTATCGGTATAGTGAGCAGTACCGAAACGAGTATGCCTATGATACCGGCTGTAAGACCTACAAGCAGAGTTTCAGCATTGAAAACAGTGGAAACATCGTGCTTTGAAGCGCCGATAGCTCTGAGAATACCGATCTCGCGGGTTCTTTCGAGAACCGAGATGTAAGTGATAATACCGATCATGATAGATGATACTACGAGCGAGATACCAACGAATGCGATAAGCAGATACGAGATACCTGTGATGATATTAGTAACAGAGGACATGAGCATTGCCACGAAGTCGGTATAGTGAATAACATCAGCTTCATCGTCAACGGAATCGTTATAATCGGAGATAATATCAGCGATAGCGTCCTTATCCTCGAAGGACTTAGCATAGATACGGATGTGAGCCGGATCTTCAAAATCAGCATAGCCGAGCTTCTGGAGAGCATCGGAGTAAGTGAAATCTGAGATCTCCTCCGGAGTGAATATATCAAAGATCTGAACATAAACATCATCTGATATTTCAGTTTCCGAGAGCTTTTCAACGAGTTCAGCTTCGCTCATGCTGCTGAGTTCAGAAGCTTTCTGGGAAGCATAGATCATCGGCAGGATGTTCTGGAGTATGTTAGGTGCGTACTGTTCAAACTGCTCGTCAGTAAGTCCGCGAAGAGCCTTTACAACAGCTCCGGTATCGTTATTTTTGTCTGCGGAGGATCTGCCATTTGAGTAAGCATAAGTGAGGGATTCTATGTCCTTGAAGAGCTGTTCGCGGTTTTCCGGCTTCATAGCGTCTTCGAGCATGACCTGCAATTCCTCAGGGGAAGGCTGGCTCATAACAAATCTTGCGATCTCAGCCTTTCCGGCAGTGTTGAGACCTTCGATGTACTTCTTTGCGGATTCAGCCTTTTCGGCGTTGTCAGGTGCTTTGTAATCGTCAGTTCTGAACTTCTTGCCCGTAACGACATCAGTGTTTTTGTCAGCAAGCTGCTCGCGGATGACATCGCAGTCGTTGTTCTTATTGATGATATAGTCGGTGAGTTCCTTTGTATAGCCGATATAGCCCTGAATCATATTTCCCTTGACATCAGGCTTGCGCTTGATAAATCCGACAACCTTCAGTTCAGTACCGATATTGTCGTTATTGTAGAGGAGCTCAAGACCTGTCTCGCTCTTAGTGAGGTCGGTGTAGCCTCTGCCGTCTGAAGAGCGCTCGTAGTATTCGCAAGGGAGGATGAGCTTGTATTCCTTATCCATGAGCTCGGAGAAGCTCCACTTGGTCTTACCGTAGTCCTTGATGACCTCGCCTCGCATAGCAGCCTTGATGATCTCACCGAAGCCTTCGGTCGATTTGAGGCCGAGAGCGTAAGTTATCATATCAGGGATCTGGTTGTGCTGATCGAGAACGACTACAACTTCGTTGTACTTTTCAGGCCAGCTTCCCTTTACGAGGTCGTACTTATCGTAGATAAGCTGGTTGATGCCCTTGCCGTTATCAGCAGGGAGCATTTCCTCCCATATATCTACCGACCACATCTGCATCATACTGTTGTTGCTGCCGATCATAGCAGTTTCCTGAGCCGCCTGATCGTAGCCCATAGCCTTCATGTAAATCTCGTTGAGGTCGGACTTTACGATAACACCGTTTTCGTCCTTGCTGAAAATAGGCATCTGAACGTCGTAGCCGTAAGATACAGCGTTAGACTTGTTCTTGATCTCATTGTTATTGTCAACGAACTTCTTGAACTTAGCCATATTATTGACCTGCTTAGCGGAAGAATTGAGGTTATTGAAGGTGTCGTACATTTCAGTGCCGGCATAAACAGTATCCTTTTCCTCTTCTGCATCGTGGACTATCTCTTCGCCGCCGCCGAACATGGTCTTGAAGAGCTCGGTCGTATCGGTGGATTCACGGTCGATCGAGATAGGGTAGGAGGCGAGGGTCTCTTCCTGAACGCCGTCGATATACTCATTGATACCGGTCGAGAGCGAGAGTATCAGTGCGATGCCGATGATACCGATAGAGCCGGCAAAAGCTGTAAGGAGAGTACGTCCCTTTTTGGTGAGGAGGTTGTTCAGTGAGAGCGAAACAGCAGTAAAGAATGACATCGAAACGCGCTTTTTCTTGGCGTTTACAGGGGAATCCTCCTTTTCGGGGATGAATTCATTGCTGTCGGAGGTAAGCTGACCGTCCTTGATGCGGACGATACGTGTAGCGTACTGCTCAGCGAGTTCAGGGTTATGAGTTACCATGATAACGAGTTTATCCTTGGCGATCTCCTTGAGGAGCTCCATTACCTGAATACTTGTTTCACTGTCGAGAGCGCCGGTCGGTTCGTCAGCGAGGAGAATATCCGGATTGTTGATGAGTGCGCGGGCGATAGCCACACGCTGCATCTGTCCGCCGGACATCTGATTCGGTCTCTTGTGCAGCTGGTTGCCGAGACCTACCTTTTCGAGGGCTTCCTTAGCGCGTTTGCGGCGTTCGGACTTTGATACGCCTGAGATAGTAAGAGCCAGTTCAACGTTAGCAAGGACTGACTGGTGTGGGATGAGGTTATAGCTCTGGAAAATGAAACCGATAGAATGGTTTCTGTAAGCATCCCAGTCTCTGTCTTTGTACTTTTTTGTGGAAATGCCGTTGATTATGAGGTCGCCTGAGGTGTAGTGATCGAGACCGCCGATTATGTTCAGCAAAGTTGTCTTGCCGCATCCGGAGTGACCGAGTATCGCAACGAACTCATTTTCGCGGAAGGTAATATCCACGCCGTTGAGCGCAGTTACCATATTTTCGCCGGAGCCGTAGTGCTTGACTATCTGTTTCAGCTGTAACAAATTTATCCAATCCTTTCGTTGTAAAAATACAAATTTAATTATACCACATTTATAGCTGAAAGTCAAGAAAAAAGCAGGGCTTGACTAATTCCCGGAAATGGGGTATAATATTTGAGTGACTTATGTCAGATATAAGATATTTTATCACAAGGGGTGTTTTTTATGAGCGAATGTACACATGACTGCTCTTCCTGCGGAAGTGACTGTGCAAGCAGGACCGAGCCGCAGAGCCTTATCGAGAAACCGAATGCAATGAGCAATATCGGTAAGGTCATCGGGGTTGTAAGCGGCAAGGGCGGAGTCGGCAAGACTCTCGTGTCTTCACTTCTTGCAGTCTCTCTCCAGAGAATGGGCAAGAATGTTGGTATCCTCGATGCAGATATTACAGGACCTTCAGTACCGAAGGCATTTGGTATCCACCAGAAGGCAGATGCCTGCGAATTCGGCATCATTCCGGCAAAGAGCAAAATGGGCATCGACGTTATGTCGGTAAATCTTCTTCTCGAAAACGAGAGCGATCCTGTCGTATGGAGAGGACCTGTCATTGCTGGTGTTGTCAAGCAGTTCTGGACTGACGTTATCTGGAAGGACATCGACTGCCTCGTAGTTGATATGCCTCCCGGAACAGGCGATGTACCGCTTACAGTATTCCAGTCGATACCGGTGAACGGCATCGTTATCGTAACTTCTCCGCAGGAGCTTGTTTCCATGATCGTTGAGAAGGCAGTAAAGATGGCAAAGCTCATGAACATCCCGATACTTGGTATCATCGAGAATATGAGCTACTATGAGTGTCCGGACTGCGGAAAGCGTCACAGCATCTACGGAGAGAGCCACATTGACGACATTGCCAAGCAGTACGATATTCCGGTGCTTGCAAAGCTTCCGATCTGCACCGATCTCGCTAAACACTGCGATCAGGGTACAGTAGAGCTCTTCGAGGGCGACTGGCTTGATAAGGCAGCAGAAGAAATACTCGAAAAGTAAGAGATACAGTATATACAGCCATAAGGAGTTCATGGATTCCTTATGGCTTTTTTCAAATATAAAATATCGAATTTACAAAATAGACCTTGATTTATTGTACTATATGTAGTATAATTATAAAAATAATTATTTTCAGGAGAACAATATGAATAAGATCTTTATAATCGGAGCAATGCCGTCAGAACTTGCAGACATCCGTACTATTCTCGGAAAAAGTGATGTAAAAAACATTTCCGGATTTGATTTCTACATAAACGAATACAAGGGAAAGACTCTTATCAGTGCCTGCTGCGGTATCGCACTTGTAAACGCTGCACTCTGCACTCAGGTCGCTATCGACAATTTCTCGCCCGACTGCATTATAAATACCGGTATCGCAGGCGGCATGAACAACGATATAAAGGTTTGCGACATCGTTGTTGCAAGCGAAGTCCTCGCACATGACCTCGATCAGCATTTCCTTGTGGACTATCCGCCGTACTGCGGTATATTCAAGGCTGATGAAAGACTGATGAACATCGCAGAAAAGGTATGCGCTGAGGATGGCATAAAGACCTTCCGCGGAAGGATCGTTTCCGGACAGAGCTTTGTAACCAGCAGCGAGCTCAAAGCAAAGATAGTTGAGGCATTTTCACCTTATGCAGTTGATATGGAGAGTGCTGCGATAGGTCATTGCTGTTATCTCAATAAGATGCCGTTCGTGAATGTGCGCTGCATTTCCGACAACGCCGATGATGAAGGTGCGATGTCATTCGATGAATTCGAGAAGATAGCTGCAAAGCGTGTAGCCGAAGTGGTTCTCCGCATGACTGAACTGATCTAAAGGAGTTGAGAATATGAAAGGATTTGTATCGGTTGCAATGTCTGCTGTCTTAGCTTGTAATTCGGCTGTATATTTTAACGTGTCAGCTGCTGATATTGACCCTTCAAAGTATACCCCGACATTCTCTATGACATATACGTTACTTAAAAACCAGCTGCCATACAAGACCAACCGCTTATATATCAACAAGAATACGGATCGCTTCAAGAAAGGTTCGAGTATTTCATTAGGAGTATTCTACCTTGATGAAAGCAAATCGACTGATGAATTAAAAGCTTCTGTACAGCCGGGAGATGCTGAGATAATTTTAGAGGATGCTGATGATCCTGTTACAAAGTACGGAAGATCGCCTTATAAAGACTTTCCGAGTGCTGATTTTATAACGATCTCAAAGGATGATGCCGAAAACATTCTCACTGTTAAGTATCCTTCTCAGAACGGAAAGGTCTTCACTCCTTACTACGATTCCACAAATAACTTGCCGATCCTGACATTTGATGTCAGGATACCTTCTGATATTTCCGAGGGCACTCACACTATTAATTTCGTGACAAAATCAATGAATGAGGAACTCTGCTGTTCATCGTCTCTGAAGCAGAATGACGGCAAGGAACGTCTGGTAGAAATGACAAAAAGCAAAAGCGATTTCAGCATTGCCGTTTCCGACCGCGCTCTCGGTGATATTGACGGCAATAAAAGATATACGCCGTCCGATGCTACAAAAGTCCTGAAAGCGTGTGCGAAGCTTGCTAAAAACGAGCCTTCCGGACTGACTGACGGACAGTATGTTGCCGCCGATATAAACGGTGACGGAAGACTTAATACTACTGATGCGTCAGCGGTACTGCAATTCTGCGGATATGTCGGAGATGTAAATAATCTGAACGGTCCGGCGTATGACGAGGGCGTACCTTATATGGAACTCTATTGGTATAACGTCAAAGGCGGAAAATAAGTTATATATATGGGTGATTTTTTAGTAACTTACCGGGGCAAACCTTTCTGAGGAAAGGTTCTTCCCCGGACCCCTTTCCAAAGACTTTTATTTCGTTTTTTTCGCAATGGTATAAAAATTCCGGAAGTAATACAAACTTCCGGTTTTTCATTTTTATGTTAGTAAGTATACCATTGCGAAAAAAACAAGCTTAAAGTTTTCGGGAGGGAGTTTGAGGGAAGCCCCTTTCTCAAAAGGGGTTCCCTCAATAATTACTGATAAACAGCCATATATGTAACACACTTATGGCTGTTTGCTTATCTGAGGAATAATGGAAGTATAGAACCGATTGCCATGATGAGTGCAAGGACAGCCATGATTATTCTCAGGCGGGTTTTGCGAGGATCGGAAGGTTTTTTGCTGGTGTTGTTCTTGTTCTGATTCTGATTAGCCATTCATATCACCTCTCAGTGTCTTTTTTTTGTGCGTTTTTTGCGGTTAGGGATGTAGTCCTTGTACACCTCGGACTTGTTTCTGCTGCCGTATGCGGCTTTTCTGCGGTCGAATACGGGCTTGTCGTTCGGACGCGGACGGCTGTAATGTCCCCGTGAAGAAGAGCCTGTGCAGAGCTTTACCGTTACCTGCTGACCATTTATCTTCATCGGATTTGTAGATTCGATTATGTAATCGGTATCGGAAGCCGGAACTTCAACAGTAGTATGGTCATCAAAGATGTCGATCTTGCCGAAATCCTTTCCGGACATCCCGGTAGCATCAACGAGAGCGCCGAGGATAAAATTCGGAGCGATACGGCGGTTTCTGCCGATATTAATGTCTATTTTCACCGTCTTTGCGGAGCTGCCGCGGCGGTTTTTGAGCGGACGTGCACGTTCAAATTCAGGAATGGAATCAATATCCTCCTGAATGATACGGTCGATAAGTCTTGCAGCGGCTTCACGCGCGTCGATGCCCATAGAAGCGAGACGGTCAATAGCTGAATAAGCACTGTGATGAGCCTCGATTGACGTAATATCGCGTATCATAGCTTCCTGTCTCATAGCGAGGATGCCTTCCTTATCCGGAAGCGGGAGTTCAGTTATCTCGGCGTTTATGTATTTCGAGATGTCTCGAAGCTCATGGAACTGTTTTCTGCCGCTGATGAGAGTATATGCAGTACCTGTTTTGCCTGCACGGCCGGTACGTCCTATGCGGTGTATATAATACTCGTTATCCTGCGGAAGATCGTAGTTGAAAACGGTGTCGATACCGCTGACGTCGATACCTCTTGCGGCAACATCGGTCGCAACGAGTATCTCGCAGGCTTTGTTTTTGAAGCTGTTCATGACCTGTGTGCGCTGAGCCTGTTTCATATCGCCGTGCAGACCGGCTGCACGAAAGCCGTGCTTCTGGAGTTCCTCGGTAAGCTGATCGACCATAGCTCTTGTATTGCAGAACACCATGCACGATGCAGGTGAGTAGGCTTTTAGCAGAAGCCGCAGAGCGTCGGTTTTTCTGCCCATAGCGACCTCAAAGTAATACTGTTCGATGAGGTCAACGGTCTTTTGAGCGGATTTTATCTTGACGTGTACCGGATCGCGCTGGAATTTTTCAGTGATCGCCATAATCTCCTTTGGCATAGTCGCGGAAAAGAGGACAGTCTGTCTATCCTCGGGCACACCTGAGAGTATCGACTCGATGTCTTCACGGAAGCCCATATTAAGCATTTCGTCGGCTTCATCGAGGATCACGCAGCGGAGGTTTTCAAGCTTGAGGGTACGTCTTCTGATGTGATCCATAACACGTCCCGGAGTACCTATGACGATGTTCGCACCGCGTTTGAGTTCAAATATCTGTTTTTCCATGCTCGCTCCGCCGTAGACAGCACAAGGCTTGACAATACGCTTGAAATGCGCGAATTTTTTGATTTCGCCGTGAGCCTGAAGTGCGAGCTCTCTGGTCGGGCAGAGTATCAGCACTGTTACTGCATTTTTATTTGAATCGTTGATGCTTTCAACGGCAGGTATGCCGAAAGCAGCAGTTTTGCCTGTACCCGTGTTAGATCGTCCGACAACATCAAGTCCCTGAAGGAGAAGAGGAATACTTTTTTCCTGAATTTCTGTCATTTCTGAGAATCCCAGTTCATCTACCGCATTGAGTATTTCCTGAGAAAGATTAAGTTCGTTGAATCGCATTGATTATCCTTTCAATTGTTATCATATAAGCCTGTTTACTATTATATCATCATTTATACGCTGCGTCAAGACTGAAAGCAGCTTTGAGACAATGAAAAGCGCCCTTGCATCAAGAGCGCTGAGTTGCATTTTGTACTTGTTTAACCGGCAAGACGTCCCTTGACCGGTGTTGTATCGAGCATCATATAGAGATTGTTAAGGAGTTCCGCGTAGCATGGCGGTGAGAGGTGTATTCCGTCGCCTGAGGAAGAACCGGCTTTGAGGTCGAGAGTATCCGGATCTGCGAGGACTGCGTAAGCATCAAAGTAGAAGATCCTGTCGGAATTGGCGTTTGAAACGGCAGTTCTGAGCGCGGTATTATATGAACGTATCATATCGTTGGTCGTAAGTGAAGTGATAGTCGGATCAATAGGCGTTATGCCTGCAATCACGATATTAATATCAGGAACGCGCTCGACTATCTGCTTTGCAACGTCGAGGTATTTTGTGGAGAATGTATTGGCATCACTGGTCTTGATGTCGTTCATGCCGAGCGACATATAGAGAAGTTTTGGCTTGACAGCCGCGACGGCATCAATAGTGCCGAGAGTACCGGCAGGAGTATCGAAGGTAAAGTAATCGAGATTCCACATTGAGACCGATGATTGTGTAAGGCAGTGCTCATGCGGAACAAAATTGTAAACATTGAAGCCGTGGCATATTGAATCGCCGTAAACGTAGATATTGTCCTGATAGGCGTTAGCGTTCGAGGAAGCAGTACCCTTCGGGATAGTAGCATCTTCCGGAGAAGCACCCTGAGGAAGTACCTTATCCGGTGCATTGGTGATAACCGGCGGAGCGGTAGCCTGTTCAGTAGTAGTAACAGTAGTCACGGTAGTCGGAACAGCAGTTGTCTGAGCATTAGTGACTGTGACTCTGGTCTGCGGAACAGGTTCTGATATAGTTTCTGTTTCGCTGCCGCATGATACAGCTGAAAGAAGAACCGCAGCTGTGATGCCGCTTAAAGCAGTACATCTGATCAACGAACCTAATTTGGCGTTCATAATATCAACTCCAACATTGAAAAATATAACAGAATAATTCTATCACATTGCAGCCGAAAAGTAAAGTGATTTTTTAAATTCGTCAAACTGGTGCATTATTATTGACAATTTCGTGATATGATAGTATAATAATAAGGTATGCAAACAGGATTTGCAGACGCTAATACAGAATCGTTCGGGAGGAACAGGATCATTATGGAAAATGTCAGGATAACTGATCTTTACGATCTCAGCCATACAATAGCAGCTGATTATCTGAGAAAATTTGAGTATCCGTGGGAGGCTTTAAAGGGGATAAGCCAGCTCATCATTGAACTCGGCAGCAAACTCAGTCCGGAGGAATACGATAGTCCTTCGGAAAATGTGTGGATACATAAAACAGCAAAGGTATTTCCGAGTGCTTACATCGGTGCGCCGTGTATAATAGGACCTGAAACAGAGGTGCGTCACTGTGCATTCATCCGCGGAAGCGCACTTGTTGGTGCGGGATGTGTTATCGGAAACTCGGTCGAACTCAAAAATGTAATTATCTTCGACAGCGTACAGACACCGCATTACAACTATGTTGGTGACAGTATACTCGGATACAAGTCGCATATGGGGGCAGGCTCGATAACCTCGAATGTGAAGTCCGACAAGACCAATGTTGTGATAAAGTCGGAAGGAGAGGAGCTCGTTACGGGTATAAAGAAGATAGGCGCAATGCTCGGAGATTTCGTTGAGGTCGGCTGTAACAGCGTACTCAACCCCGGAACCGTTATCGGTCCGCACTCGAATATTTATCCTACAAGCTGCGTAAGGGGAGTAGTACCGCCGGAAAGTATCTGGAAAACAGGCGGAGTAGTGGTAAAAAAGTCCAAATAACGTATAATTATAAAGCCGCTGTCGGGATTTTACCGCAGCGGCTGTTTTTCGGTGGGTCAATCACCGAATTCGGCTATGTAAGGGAGATTCCTGTAATACTCACCGTAATCAAGACCGTAACCTATCACAAATAGGTCGGGTATAGTGAAGAGGGAAAGATCGGCTTTGAGAGGTACGATCCGGCGTTCAGGCTTGTCGAGAAGAGTTACAACGTGCAGTGAGAGTGGTTTACGTGCTTTAATAAGATTCAGAACATCTGTGAGAGTTCTGCCGGTATCAATAATATCCTCGATCATGATCACATGATAGCCGGACACATCGTGCCTGAGGTCCATAGTGATCTGGACAACTCCCGATGAATCGGTACTTTCGTAGTAGCTTTTTGCCGCCATGAAGTCTATCTCGCACGGTACGCTGACAGTTCTTGCAAGGTCGGCGAGGAAAATGAACGAGCCTTTGAGAATACTTACGAGGAGGACAGGTCTGCCGTCGTAAATACTGTCGATGAACTTTCCGGCGTCAGTGATCCTGTTTTTTATCTCGTCCGCGGAGATGATGGTACGTTTTATTCTGCTCATGTAATCCTGAGTTGATGAAAAATCCATAGCAAATAATCCTTTCGTTATTATACTCAATGTCTGCTCAGCGACTAAAATCCGGCTATATACATTACTTATATTGTAGCACAAAAATACGCAAATAGCAAGATATGTTTTTTACGGAAAAATATTGAAAATACAGCCGGAATGTGGTAAAATTAAAATGTATATATAACCGCAAGCGCAGATCGGAGAGGAATATGGAAAATATTATTGAGATAAGCGGCAGTATGACTGCCGGTATAAACTTTGCGATGCAGCAGAATTACGTGCCAGTATTCCGCAGACTTATCGTCAGGAATAAGTCTGCGGACGAAATAAAGAACGTCAGTCTCAGGATAACGTTCCAGCCGGAGTTTGCTAAAACCTATGAAACAGCCCCGGTCGATCTTCTGCCGGATCAGCCTGTTGAATTCACACCGGTAAAAATAGTGATTGATCCGGAGTATCTTTTCACATTGACTGAAAAGCTTGTAGCAAACGCAACTGTTGAGGCTGTCAGCGGTGGAGAGGTCTTAGGCTCGCAGACTCTTAACATCGAGCTTCTTGCCTACGATCAGTGGACAGGCGCTAATTTTATGCCGGAAATGGCTGCTGCGTTTATGACACCTAATCATCCGAAGGTGCAGGAAATAATTTCAGCAGCAAGTCTGTATCTGCAAAAATGGTGCGGCGATCCTGCGTTTACAGGCTATCAGTCGTGCAATCCAAACATCGTAAAGCAGCAGATGGGCGCGATATATGCGGCTTTGCAGGAAGCCAACATCGCCTATACGATGCCGCCTGCAAGCTACGAAAACGCTCAGCGGATACGTATGCCGGATGCGGTCCTCGAAGGAAAATCAGGAACCTGTCTCGATCTCTCGGTGCTTTACTGCACCTGCCTTGAAGCAATAGGACTGAATCCGCTGCTTGTTCTGGTCAAGGGACACGCTTTTGCGGCTTGCTGGCTCGATAATGAGACCTTCCCGGACTGTCTCCAGTTCGATATGACTGCCCTCACAAAGCGCATCGCACACGGTATCGACGCGATATGCGCCGTTGAGTGTACCGATTTCGTAGCCGGAAAACAGGTAGGATTTGACGATTCCGAGAAACACGCGGCTGCAAATCTCAGCGAGCAGTCCGAGTTCTATTTTGCAATAGATGTAAGACGCACCCGTGCAAGCGGAATACGTCCGATACCTTCAAGGATCGCTGATAACGGTACTTTTAAGGCTGTTGACTACGGTGAGCGCAAGGATTCCGAGATAACCTCAGCACCGAACGAACTTGAACTCCGCGCACAGGGAGAATTACAGGACAGAGAGGTCACAAAACAGGTGATCTGGGAGCGAAAGCTTCTCGACCTCAGTCTCAGGAACAGTCTGCTGAACTTCCGTCCGAACGCAATGAGCGTACAGATAATGACGGATTCGCTTGGATCGCTTGAGGACGAGATGTCGAAGGGCGAGGAATTCCGCGTTATGCCGGCGCCGAACGATATGTCGCTGAAAATCGCCGACAGCAGGATATACGAAATGGAAAACGACCGCGACCGTATCACAGCGATCGCAGCAACTGAATTCAAGAGCCGCCGTCTGAGATCGTTTCTTGATGAGAGCGAGCTTGATAAGATAATGAAGAAGCTTCACCGTCAGGCGAAGGTAAGTCTTGAGGAAAACGGCGTAAATACGATATATCTCGCCCTCGGATTTCTCCGCTGGTATGAGACTGATAAGAGTGAAAAGCCGCGTTATGCGCCGCTTGTGTTAGTACCTGTCGATATTACCCGCAAGGTTCAGGAAAAGGCTTACAATATATGTATCCGCGATGAGGATACTCAGGTAAATATCACCCTCCTTGAAATGCTCAGACAGATTTTCGGCATCGACATCAAGGGACTTGATCCTGTTCCCGTGGACGAAAACGGCGTTGACCTCAACCTGATTTTCAGTACGATACGTCAGGGGATAATGGCTCAGAGCCGCTGGGATATTGAGGAATATGCCTTCATCGGTCAGTTCTCGTTCAACCGTTTTATAATGTGGAACGACATCCGTAACCGTGCTGACGAACTTGCTGCAAACAAGGTCGTGGCAAGCCTTATATCAGGCAAAACGGAGTGGCAGGGCGATGACATCTCCATATCTCCGCTTGAACTCGATAACAACGTCTCACCGACTGAACTTGCAGTGCCGCTGAGTGCCGATTCATCACAGCTTGCAGCAGTATATGCAGCTTCGCAGGGCAAGAGTTTCGTACTCCACGGACCTCCCGGAAGCGGTAAGTCGCAGACAATAACAAATATGATCGCAAGTGCGCTGTATCACGGCAAGTCGGTACTTTTCGTGGCTGAGAAAATGGCAGCACTGTCTGTTGTTGAGAAGCGTCTTGACAAGGTAGGGCTCGGATCATTCTGTCTTGAACTCCACTCGAATAAGGCTCAGAAAAGGGCTGTACTGAAACAGCTTGATGATACTCTCAATGTCGGAAGGATAAAGCATCCGCAGGAGTACAAGGCTCAGGCTGAGAAAATAACTCAGCTCCGCAGCGAACTCAACGGCACTATGGAAGAGATACATAAGGTGAGAAATTTCGGATTCTCCCTCTACGATGCTGTTGTCCGCTATGAGCAGAACAGGGAAAACGGCGGAAAATTCGCTTTTGATAGCAGTCACATCGCTGCTATGAACGAGACATCCTACTCTCAGTGGCGCGAAACTCTTGAAACACTTGCAGCCGCCGGAAGAGAATTCGGCGATGTTACCGCAACTCCGCTTGGTGTATGCACACTCGATTCGTGCCCCCCTCAGACAAGGGACGAGATCGCTGCAAAGCTTGGCGAATTCAAGTCCGCGCTCGCAAAGGTCGAATCTGACAACGAGAAAATTTACTCTTTCTGCGGCAGCGAGAGCCTGACTTATCCGCAGTGCAAGGCAGCAGCCGAGGTGCTTTCAGCAGCATCAGGCGAGGGAAATATCATTGCTGCGATAGTCAGCGGAAGCAGCTGGGAGAACGTAAAAACTCCGGCTGAGAACCTCATAGCGTCCGGCAGGGAGATGAAGCAGCTCAAGGCTGAGATACTTGAAAAGTTCGAGACATCAGTCCTTGCATTCGACAGCAGCGGAGCACTCGTCAACTGGAAGACCGCTCAGAGTAAATGGTTGCTGCCGAAGTTCTTCAGGAGCCGTAAACTCGTCAGTGAACTCAATGCTCATGCGAAATCCGGCGATACAGTAACAAAGGGCAATATAGTTGAATATTACGAGAAGCTCAACCGCCTCGGTGAAGTAAGCCGCTCGGTCAAGGAAGCTCCGGCTGAGATCACGGCAGTCTTTGGCGGATCGTGGCTTGGTGAGGAAACTGACTGGGATATGCTCGCGCAGTCGGCGGCTCTTTCTTCTGATGTCCGCGGACGCATAGAGGCTTCATCGCTCAGTACCGAGCAGAAAAAGTCGCTTGCAGAAAAGATAGCATCCGGATTCGCAGATAGTTCCGCGAAAGCCGCTAACCGTGAACTCACGGATAAGATAACAGCCGATCATTCGGCACTCGACAGCATCGTTTCAACTCTTGAGAACGATTATTCATTCCGCTCAGATAAGCTGATTTCCGGCGATAACTGGTGCGGATTCGCAGCTGATAAGGCAGATGCCGTCATCGGAGCACTTCCGCGTCTTAAAGAGTGGACAGGCATCGTTAGTATCTGCAATAAGCTTCGCAGCTTCGGTATCGGATGTGTTGCGGACGCTTACCTCGACGGCAATGTCCCGACAACTCAGCTTCTCAGCGCATTTGACTGCGACCTCAGCCGTGCAGCTATCTCAGCTGTAATATCGGAAAGCCCTGTACTTTCAGGATTTCAGGGCACTCTCTTTGAGGATACTATCCGCCGCTTCGGAGAGGTACTCAACAGCTTCAGCACACTCACTATGCAGGAGCTTGTCGCCGAACTTTCTGCGAAGATACCGGCTGCGGGTGAAGCTGCCGGCAGTTCCGAGATCGGAATTCTCCAGAAGGCTATCAAGAGCAACGGCAGGATGATGTCGATACGAAAGCTTTTCGACAGCATACCGAATCTTCTCCGCAGGATGTGTCCGGTAATGCTGATGAGCCCTATCTCAGTGGCACAGTACATAGATCCTTCCTACCCGAAATTTGACCTTGTTATCTTCGATGAGGCTTCACAGCTTCCGACCTGCGAGGCTGTCGGTGCGATCGCAAGAGGCGAGAACGTCATAGTAGTCGGTGATCCAAAGCAGCTTCCGCCGACAAGCTTTTTCAGTTCAAATCAGGTCGATGAGGAGAACTATGAGAAGGAAGACCTCGAAAGCGTACTCGATGACTGCCTTGCACTTTCAATGCCGCAGAAGCATCTTCTCTGGCACTACCGTTCGCGTCATGAAAGCCTGATAGCTTACAGCAACGCGAAGTATTACGAAAACAAGCTGTTCACATTCCCGTCGCCTGACGATCAGGTGTCTGAGGTCAGCTGGGTACACGTTGACGGATACTACGACAAGGGTTCGACCAAGACAAACAAGGCTGAGGCTAAAGCTATCGTTGAGGAGATCTCGCGCAGACTCCGTGATCCTCAGCTGAGAAAGCTCAGTATCGGAGTTGTAACGTTCAGCCAGCCGCAGCAGAACCTCGTTGACGATATGCTCATGGAAGCCTTCCGCAGCGAGCCGGAACTTGAAACATTTGCGAATGAACAGTATGAGCCGATACTTATAAAGAATCTCGAAAACGTACAGGGTGACGAGCGTGATGTTATCATGTTCTCGATCGGATACGGTCCGGACAAGGAAGGCAAGGTGTCAATGAACTTCGGTCCGCTCAATCGTGACGGCGGCTGGAGACGTCTTAACGTTGCGATCTCGCGTTCAAAGTGTCAGATGATAGTTTACTCGGTAATATCGCCGGATCAGATAGATCTTTCACGCACTCGTTCCGAAGGCGTTGAGGGACTTAAAGGCTTCCTCGAATTTGCAGCTAAGGGACGCAGCGCTCTTGCTGTCCGCGGAGGTGCTCAGACAGCTTCAAACGGCTTCGGTGAGGCTGTTGCCGCTGAACTTGAAAAGAACGGTTATAAGGCAAAATGCAGCGTAGGCTGTTCCGATTACAAGATAGATGTTGCGGTATGCGATCCGGAGACTCCGGACAGGTACATACTCGGAATCAACTGCGGAAGTGCTGCTAATTACCGCAATGGCACAGCAAGTGACCGTACACTTTCACAGCCGTCAGTTCTTAGAGGTCTTGGCTGGAATGTGATGAATGTCTATATTCTTGATTGGCTCGATAACAGGGAAAGAGTGATTGAAAAGATAAAGGATGCCGTACAGAAAGCGCTCGAAGCAAAACACGCTCCTAAAAATGACGAGCCTGCACCTCAGAAGCCTAAGCAGGAGGTAGTTTTTGAACAGGAACAGCAGACCTCGCTCTCGGAAAGCTTCGATAAATACGAGACCTTCAAGGTCAAGGCATACGGCGTTTCCGAGAATTTCAATGAAGCCGGACTTGCCAAGATTACCGTCTGTGTAAATGACATACTGGCTGTTGAAGCGCCTGTAAGCAGAAACGTACTTGCAAAGAAGGTATTTGCCTGCTGGGGAATAACACGTCCGGGCGCAGCTATGAAGAAAACTCTTGATGCAGCTGTTGCTAATGCGAAGTATACATCCGTTAAGAGCGGCGAGACCGAATTCATGTGGCTGCCGGATCAGATCCCCGAAAGCTATGATAAGTGCAGGACTGTGTATCAGGAAGGCGAAAAGCGTGACATCACCGACATTCCGCCGCATGAGATAGCCGCAGGTATCAGGCTGATACTTGAACGTCAGATAGCTATGCAGCGTGAAGACCTCATCCGTGAGACTGCTCATGTATTTGGATTTACAAGGATGACTCATGCGATAGAAACAGCGGTATCACTCGGTATACGTGAGGCTAAAAGCCGCGGAAACGTTGTATTCGGTGAAGACGGTAAAATAACATATACTGAGAAGTGAAAACATAGACAAGGAGAATAATGTGAAACGATTACAGATTCTTATAGGCAAAATAATAGTAAAACTGCTGAAGCTCATGCACCGCAATGCCGGAAATCTTCCGGGAATAGTCCTGTGGCATCTTTCGGGACATAAGGCGGTCTCGATGTTTGATGTGAAGTGTCCGATCATAGCGATAACCGGTACAAATGGCAAGACCTCGGTAACAAACTGCATCGCGCAGCTTTTTGAGAAGAGCGGGAAAAAGCTTATAGTCAACCGCGAGGGAAATAACCTCGATACCGGTATATGCTCGCTTCTTCTCAGGAATTGCGATATGAAGGGCAGAGTAAAGGCTGATCTCATGGTGCTTGAGACTGATGAATCCCATGTACCGGTAGTATATTCTCAGCTGAAACTCGATACCCTTGTGGTACTTGATTTCTTCCGCGATCAGCTCGACCGCAACGGTGAAATGGAAACTCTTATTCAAAAAATAAACGGCTTCTGCAAGAACTTTGAGGGCAATCTCATACTCAATGGCGATGACCCGAATACAGCACGTCTGGGCAAGGCAAATCCCGGAAACAAAAATGTAAAATACTTCCGTGCAGAGCGCTATCCGTTTGCAACTGATAAGATCTTTGAGGCTTCCGAGGGACGTTTCTGTCCATTCTGCGGAGAGCCGCTCAGCTACGAGTATTATCAGTATTCGCACATTGGAAGGTTCAACTGCGATAACTGCGGATTCGGCGACTATGATGCGTATGTAACTGCAAGCGGTATCGACCTTTCAAAGCCTGTGTTCACTGTTGAAGGTCACACATATTCGCCGCGTCTGAACAGCATTTATAATGTATACAATATGACGGCTGTTGCGGCAGTCGCAAAGCTTTACGGCATTGACCAGAAAATAACCGATGAGGTCATATCGAAATACACTGTCAAGAACGGACGCATGGAAAACTTCATGCTCGGCAGGAACAAGGCTACACTGAATCTTGCGAAGAATCCGGTAGGTGCAAATATGACGCTTCGTGTCATGAACGAAATGGAAGGCGAGAAGGAACTACTGTTCGTCCTGAACGATAACGTTGCGGACGGTCTTGATGTATCGTGGATATGGGACATCAATTTCAGTGTGTTCGAGCGTGTTTCAAGAGTTGTAACATCCGGCAGAAGAGCCTATGATATAGCAGTAAGAATAAAGTGCTCAGGCTACGATCAGTCCAAGATAGTTGTACGCCCTGACCTCGATGAAGCTGTTGAGGAACTTGCTTCAACTTCCGGAAGAAAGTTCGTGATCGCAAATTATACGGCAGTTCAGCCGACACGGGCAGCGCTCAGGCGCTATGCCGAAAAGCACGGAGGTGAGAGTAAATGAAAAAAATAAGGATACTTCATATGTATGCGGATATGCTCGACCTCTACGGCGACAGCGGCAATATGGAAATAATCCGCTACCGATGCAGTATGCGAGGCATAGAATGTCAGGTCGATGCCTACTCGATAGATTCGGAGATGCCGGATTTTACGTCCTATGACCTTATCTACATCGGAGGCGGAGCAGACCTCGAACAGCAGCATATCTCCGCCGACCTCATGAAATGCCGTGAGGGTATCATCAAGGCTTATAACAGCGGAACTTTCATGTTTCTCATCTGTGGAGGCTATCAGCTTATGGGTAAATTCTACCGCGATGCCGACGGCAATGAGATAAAAGGTCTCGGACTGTTCGATTATCATACGGTCGCACCGCAGAGCCGAAAAATGCGCTGTATAGGCAATATCGTACTGCGTACAAATATCATTGGCAAGCCTGTTGAGGTAGTAGGCTTTGAGAATCACGGCGGACAAACTCAGGGTGTAAAGACGCCGTTCGGAGAGGTACTCTACGGCAACGGCAATTGTGCCGGAAGCAAGGCGGAGGGCTACATCGAGAAGAATGTCATTGCGACGTATCTTCACGGTCCATGTCTTTCCAAGAACCCGGAGATCGCTGACTACATGATCGGATACTGCATCAACAGGGGACAGGCTGAGCATATCACGCTCGAACCCCTCGATGACACACTTGAAAAGAAATGTCGCAGCGTAATGCTGAAACGTCTGCTGAATGAATGAAACTATTAACGGATGTCTCTCGTAAGCCGGGAGACATCCTGAAATTTTTATCGAAGTATCAGGAATATTTTCGCTTAAACGTCCATATATATTGGAATACAGTGAAGCAAAAAAAAATTTTGAAAAATTTTCAAAAAACGCTTGACAAATAAAAAGTCCTGTGCTATAATATATAAGTCGTCAGGCGCAGAACTGATGATTAAAGCGTGGGGGTTTAGCTCAGCTGGGAGAGCATCTGCCTTACAAGCAGAGGGTCACAGGTTCGAGCCCTGTAGTCCCCACCAGCACAGAGCCTGTGCATCCGGTCTTGTTACCGCCCGCAGGCTCACTGCTTTTTGGCCTCGTAGTTCAGTTGGTTAGAACGCCTGCCTGTCACGCAGGAGGTCGACAGTTCGAGTCTGTTCGGGGTCGCCATTATGCGGATTTAGCTCATCTGGTAGAGCGCCACCTTGCCAAGGTGGAGGTAGCGAGTTCGAGCCTCGTAATCCGCTCCAACAGTGGCGCTATAGCCAAGTGGTAAGGCGTGGGTCTGCAACACCCTGATCCCCAGTTCAAATCTGGGTGGCGCCTCCAAAGAGTCACGCAAGAGTGTGACTCTTTATTTTTTATGTACATCTGATCCGGAAACAGTGTTTGCTGCTTCCGGATTTTTTATGGCAAAATTGAGTAATATAATAAATTTTATGTATTAGTATTGAAATTTACTGTGAAATCATATATAATTAAATAGTATGGCGTGTTTTTGTCAGAAATACTTGCGGAGTTTCCGCGTTACAAGGAGAATATAATGAAGAAACTGAACGGAATTAAGCTCAGTCATCGAAAAAATACCGAAAACTGTGCAACTGTTGACTTTCCTCTGCCGGCAAAGATAAGGATCCCGATGTCTATGTGCATGGGAGCTCCATGTCAGCCGCTCGTCAAGATCGGCGACGAGGTCAAGGTAGGTCAGAAGATAGCTGATTCGGAGGCTGCTTTCAGCGCACCGATACACTCAGGCGTTTCAGGTAAAGTTACAGCTATCACGGATTACCAGACTGCTATGGGTGCGGTCTGCAAGATGATCGAGATCGAATCGGACGGTCTGCAGACTGTCTCGGATGAAGTTAAGCCGCCCGTTATCAGTGATAAGGAAAGCTTTATCAAGGCTGTCAGAGAGAGCGGTGTGTGCGGTCTCGGAGGCGCTGGCTTCCCGACACATATCAAGCTCAATCCCAAGACACCTATCGACACTCTTGTCATAAACGCGGCTGAGTGTGAACCATATATTACTGCGGATTACCGTGAAATGATGGAGTGTCCTGATGATATAATCGGCGGTATCAATCTTGTGAAGAGCATTCTCGGAATAAAGTCAGCCAAGCTTGCTATCGAGGCTAACAAACCCGAGGCTATAAAGAATTTTACGGAAATGGCTCAGAATGACGATACTATCGACATCGTAACACTGCCTTCAAGCTACCCACAGGGTGCTGAAAAGGTCATTATCTACAACACGACCGGACGTATAGTCAAGGAAGGCGAACTCCCGTCAGATGAGGGTGTTATTGTGCTGAACGTTTCGACCTGTGCATTCATTTACCGCTATTCGCAGACCGGTATGCCGCTCGTTACAAGACGTCTCACTGTTGACGGTAATGCAGTAGGTGAGCCTAAGAATATCCGCGCGGTGATCGGTACATCCTTCCGCGAAATACTTGAATTCTGCAAGACCGACCTCGATTCTATGAAGAAGCTTATCGCAGGCGGTCCGATGATGGGGATGAGTGTTCCGGACGTTGATATGCCAGTTGTAAAGACTTCTAACGCGCTACTCGCTGCTAAGAACTTCGATGAGCGCAGGACTTCTGCCTGCATCCGCTGCGGACGCTGTGTAAGAGTATGCCCGCTCGGACTTATGCCTGCCGAGATCGACAAGGCTTACCGTATCAGGGACATTGAGGACCTGAAGTCGCTGAAGGTGCTGCTCTGCATGAACTGCGGAAGCTGTACATATGTCTGTCCGGCAAACAGGAAGCTTGCCGAGACCAATCAGCTTGCAAAAATGCTGATACCAAGAAAGTGAGGGGGCTGACAAATGAATAAGCTTATCGTTTCGCCGTCTCCGCACGACGAGAATTACACAAAAACTACCGGCATTATGCTGAATGTCATACTTGCGCTTCTTCCTGCATGGCTGGCTGCCTGTTATATTTTCGGTCTTAGAGTAATACCGCTCACAGCAGTCTGTATTTCGAGCTGTGTTATCTTCGAGTACCTTTGCAGAAAGCTTATGAAGCGCGATAACACGATCACTGACCTCTCCGCAGTTGTAACAGGTCTTATCCTTGCGATGAATCTTCCTGTGACCCTGCCTTACTGGATGGCTGTTATCGGCTCGTTTACTGCAATTGTTATCGTTAAGCAGCTTTTCGGCGGACTTGGACAGAATTTCGCTAATCCGGCTATAACTGCACGTATCGTGCTTATGGTATCGTTTCCGGCTGCTATGACTAAGTGGGAGCTGCCATTCGGTGAAAAGGTGGATGCAGTTTCAGCTGCAACTCCGCTCCGTCTGGAAGGTATGTCTGATGAGCAGCTTCTTAACATCGGACAGTCCATGCCTTCATACAAAGACCTCTTCCTCGGTACTACCGGCGGATGTCTCGGTGAGACCTGTGCCCTCGCACTTCTCATCGGCGGACTTTATCTTGCATTCCGCAGGATAATCTCACTTGCCGCTCCGGTATCGTTCATCGGAAGCCTTGCACTCCTTACCTGGATCTCAGGCGGCGATCCGCTTTACCATATCCTTGCCGGCGGCGTATTCCTCGGCGCATTCTTCATGGCAACAGATTACGCTACAACTCCTATAACTGAAAAGGGTAAGGTAGTGTTCGGTCTCGGATGCGGTATCATAACATTTGTCATAAGACATTTCGGCTCGTATCCTGAGGGTGTATCGTTCTCGATACTTCTCATGAATGTGCTCACTCCATACATCGAGCAGCTTACACGAACCAAGGTATTCGGAGCAAAGGGGGCTGAAAAGGCATGAAAGATAAAGTGATCCCCACTCTTGTACTCACTATAATATGTGTTGCGTCCGCACTTCTGCTCGTACTCGCTCACGAGGCGACAAAGGAAAATATTGCCGAGCAGAAGGAAAGCAAGTTCAGCGACAGTGTTGAGAAGCTTTTCGGCAAGACCGATATTACCCTCCTTGATACTACTTTCGGAAATGATAATATTGAGGCGATAGCTGTTACTCCCGACGGAAAGACTGCTGTACAGGTCATTGCTGACGGCTATTCCAAGGAAGGTATCAACATACTTGTGGGTATTGATGAAAGCGGTAAAATCAGCAAGATCGAGTTTATTTCCCTCGGTGAAACTCCCGGACTTGGCTCTAAGGTCAAGGATAATGAGGATTTCCGCGAGCAGTTTTACGGAAAGTCGGCTTCACCGATCGAGCTTGACGCTGTAAGTGGTGCTACCTTCTCTTCAAAGGGTATGAAAAACGCAGTTGAGGAAGCACTCGACGTATACAATAATAATAAGGAGGCGATCCTGAGTGGCAGAAAATAAAAATTCCCTCGGAAGGGAACTCACAAAAGGCATAATCAAGGAAAATCCGACACTTGTCATGCTTCTTGGTATGTGTCCGACACTGGCAGTTACAACTCAGGCGAAAAACGGCATCGGCATGGGACTTGCCACGACTTTCGTACTTCTCGGCTCAAATATCGTAATATCGCTTCTCAGGAAAGTTATACCTGATAAGGTAAGAATACCAGCTTTCATTGTTATCATCGCAAGCTTCGTAACGCTCATAGGCTTTCTGCTTGAAGGCTATCTGCCGGATCTTTACGAAAGTCTCGGAATCTATCTCACGCTCATCACTGTAAACTGTATAATCTTCGGAAGAGCGGAAATGTTCGCAAGCAAGAACGGAGTTGTAGCCTCAGCCTGTGACGCGATAGGAATGGGTATCGGCTTCACTCTGGCACTTTTCCTCATGGGCTCTGTACGTGAGATCATCGGCGGCGGACAGTGGCTCGGAATGAGCATACCGTTCCTCCACGATAATCCGATGCTGTTGTTTATTATGCCTGCCGGAGGATTCTTTACGCTTGGCATGATAATCGCACTGGTGAATAAGCTTTCAAACAAGAAACCGCCGCTCGAACTCGGATGCAAGGGATGTCCGAATGCTGCCAACTGCTCAAAGAATGGAGGTGACTGTCAGTGAAGACAATGTTCGTTATACTTCTTTCTGCTATGCTGACAGATAACTTCGTACTCTCGAAATTCATGGGAATATGTCCGTTCCTCGGCGTTTCAAAGAAGCTCGACAGTGCTTCCGGTATGGGACTGGCAGTTACATTCGTAATGATATGCGCTACGTGCGTTACTTATCCGATACACCACGGCATCCTCGTTCCGAATGAGCTTGAATACTTTGATACTGTTGTATTCATCCTTGTTATAGCACTTTTCGTACAGCTGGTCGAGACCATGCTGAAAAAGTGCGTACCCTCGCTGTATAAGTCGCTGGGCGTTTATCTGCCGCTCATAACTACTAACTGCGCTGTGCTTGGTGTTACCGTGCTCAATATTGACAACAATTACAGCTTTGCACAGTCAATAGTGAACGCTCTCGGCGGCGGACTTGGCTTCATGCTTGCGCTTGTCATTTTCTCGGGAGTCCGCAAAAAGCTTGAGTATGCTGACATCCCTGAGACCTTCAAGGGCGTACCGTCAACACTTATAGCAGCTTCGATAGTTTCGGTAAGCTTCATGGGCTTCTCCGGACTCTTCAACTAAGGAGGTGCAGTATGACTTATCTTGTTCCTGCACTAATTCTTGCCGGCTGCGGAATACTTGCCGGAGTTCTGCTCACAGTAGCAGCTAAGGTTTTCTACGTTGAAGTAGATGAAAGAATAGGGAAGATCAGTGAGGCACTTCCTCAGGCTAACTGCGGTGCGTGTGGATACGCTGGCTGTGCGGACTACGCTTCAGCTATCATCGAAAAGGGCGCTCCGACTAATCTGTGCCGTCCGGGCGGTTCGGAAGCTGCCGGAAAGATAGCAGCAATCCTCGGAAAAGCCGCTGAGGACGTTGTTCCTATGGTCGCAGTAGTTCACTGCAACGGCGACTGCAATGCAACTCAGAAGGACTTTGTTTTCACCGGTGTCAAGTCCTGCAAGGCGGCAAAACGTTTTTACGCAGGTGACGGTGCCTGCAAGTACGGCTGTATAGGTCTCGGCGACTGTGCTGAGGTCTGCGAGCATGACGCTGTTAAGATAGAGAACGGCGTTGCAAAGATCATTCCGTCACTTTGCGGTGCTTGCGGACAGTGTGCAGCAGCCTGTCCGAACCATCTTATATCCATTAAACCGCTGAATAAGCATATAGACGTTTTATGTTCATCAGCTGCAAACGGAAAAGCAACGAAGCTTGCCTGCAAAAACGGTTGTATCGGATGTAAGATATGCGAGAAGAAGTGTCCGACAGGTGCAATTACTGTCAGCGACTTCCACGCTTCGATAGACTATGAAAAGTGTACCGGCTGCGGCGAGTGTATGAACGCTTGTCCGGTCAAGGTGATTCACAGCTGTGAAAAGTAAATATAAGAGAAAGAGCCGCAGGTAAGTCCTGCGGCTTTTTCGTTGTAAGTGTCTGTGTTATGCGTATCGTGTCATACACACCGTAACTCTGAACACATAACTATTATTCTCAGCAGCCTAAACCAAAGAGCTTGCAGAGAATTGCCCATATGTTATTGCAGCACATATCTCATATCTCCTTTTAAGTATTTCCCCTTGGGATACTTTGATTATATCAGGATATATGCTTGATTTCAATGCAAAAAATATGGAAGAAAAGCTTCCGGTCAGTTGAGTATCCACACACCGACTGAGAGATAAGAAGCGAAAATCAGCCATATTACGTAAGGAATGTTGATCGCAGCCGCAAGCTTACTGACTTTTCTGAATGCCCATACCATAGCACCGGAAAGTATTGTCAGCACTATCGCCGTTAAAGCTGCGGCAGCGAACATCCGGAAGCGGAAGAAAATGATGCTCCACGAAAAATTTACCGCAAGCTGTATAACGTATATACCGAGCGCAAGGGTACGGCCAGAGCCTGCATCCTCATTCCGGTAGACAAGGTATGCGCCAAATCCCATGAGAGCATACAGAATAGTCCACACGACAGGGAACAGGAATGCCGGGGGAGCTAACGGAGGATTTTCAACTGATTCGTAGAAAGGTCTGAAGCTGCCCGAGAGAAGCGCGGATACAGCTCCTGTCAGCTCGGCAGAGACAACAAAAATGAGCATATCCGTTAAACTGAATTTTTTCATAGCAATTACCTCACAATCTTAACTGGTAAATACTATGACGGATATACTCAGAATATGCTTATTTGAGCGGAGTTACACAGTTGAACACCGCATAGAACTTAATTGGGATATGCTTATCAATGTGGCACTTGCCGAAGAACCATTTCTTATAGCTGCACGTTTTGATGATGTCCTCGAAGAATGCGTGTACCTCAAGACGCTGAAGCACATCAACGTTCAGGCAGTCCTTCAGTGAAGCCGGCGGCTCGTGAGTTATTATAAAATCGACTGCATTTCCGTATTCTGCAAGGTTGCGGATAGCTTCGCGTATCTCATCATGAGAGGGCCGCTCGCGTTCCCACCACATATCGCCCTCGCGTCTGAACTCATAGTCCTGACTGTGACCGCCGCCGAAAGCGAATATCTGCTTGCCCTCGATCGTGTATATCTGACCGCGCATCAGGTGCACGATATTAGGTGCGACCATATGCACCTTACCGCCGTTCCATTCGGTAACAGGGAGCGATTCGAGAAGCTCGAAGTTTTCGTGACAGCCGTCAACAAAAGCAATAGTGAAATTCTTAGAAGCAAGCTTTTTCAGAACAGACTGCTCTTTTCGTGAGCCGTCCCAGATAAAGCCGAAGTCTCCGCAGACGATAAGAGTATCGCTGGACTTGATTTTTTTCATGGCAGGGTCTTTGAATCTGTTTATATCGCCATGAGTGTCTCCGGTAACGTAGATCAAAATGAATACCTCCGTTTAAATTGTTCTGAGTATATTTTACCACATTTAAGTCAAAAGGTAAAGAGGAGAAAAAAATTTTTTAAAAGGGCTTTAAAAATCGAAAAGAATCTGGTATAATATATGTGTATATATTGAAATATATTGATGTTTAGTTTGTATATGAAGGAGAAATTATGAAAAGATTTGTTTCACTTTTAGCATCATTGCTGATATTGCTGCCGTTTTTCAGACTTCCGGATGCCGGTGCTGTGGGATTTCCCTACAAGAATAAACTCAACAGCGAATCCGCACTGCTAATAAGTCTCGACACAAACGAAGTTCTGACGGAGAAAAATGCTGATACGCCGCAGTGTCCGGGACCGCTTGTGAATATCATGACAGCCGTCATAGTCCTTGAAAACTGTAAGGATCTCAATGAGCAGCTCACCCTCGATCCGGAAGTGTATACTCCTGTGTATTATGAGATACCTGTGCCGGAAGATCTTCCTCACGTTGAGATCAGCGACCACGATGAACTCACAATAAAGGATCTGCTTTACTGCATGATGCTTACATCGTCTATCGAAGCTTCTGAAACTCTTGCGGATCATTTCGGAAAGCAGTTCATGAGTTCCGAGGACGGCAGCGTTGAACGTCCTTCAACGATATTCGTAAAGAAGATGAATGAAAAGGCTCAGGAGCTCGGTCTGACTTCAACTAAATTCACTAACGCTCACGGTATGCATGATCCTGAACAGTATACAACAGCCCGCGATCTTGCAAAGCTTACTGAGTACGCGCTGAATGTACCTCACTTCCGCGAAATTGCAACTGCTGCAACCTACCAGCCGGCAGTTCCGAATGCAACACGTCATCCGAACCGCGATAAGTGGATATGGAATCACTCAAATCTTATGATGGACGATCAGGATCCTGATAATCAGTACTATTTCATGGGCGCTAAGGGTATAAAGACTTCAAACCTCGAAGCTGCCGGAAGAAGTATCGTAACTATCGCAAGCAAGAACGGCTATAATTACCTTGCTGTGCTTCTGAAAGCACCGTTCAAGACTGATGACGGTGAATCAAGATTCTGTCACCTTGATGACGCAGCTGACCTTCTCAACTGGGCATTTCAGCACTTCTCAAAGCAGGAGCTCCTTGCTGCTACGGCAGAAATGGGAGAAAAGCCGGTAAAGCTTGCAGATAACGGCGGTAAGAACTATGTTATTGCACGTCCGAAGGAGAGCGTCGAGAGACTGTGGTGCGATGAGGTCGATACAAGCCTCATAAACAAGGACAAGATAATCTGGTACAAGGACGAATTTCAGGCACCTGTGAAATCCGGTGATGCACTTGGCAGCGTAACGCTTGTCTATGCCGGCGAAGAGCTTGCAACTGTTGAGCTTGTAGCAGTCTCAGATGTTGAACGTTCAAAGACCAAGTATAACATTGAAGTTGCAAAGAGGTTTCATAAGTCTGAGTGGTTCAGAAATGCGGTAAAGATCTCGATAATACTCTGTATCGTGTATATAATCATATGTATCTATGCACTTATAATCTTCAAGAGCAATAAGAAGCCGCTGAAACCGATTTATGCAGTACCGAAACTCGATAAGAAAAAGAAGAAAAAGAAAAGACCGAATAACACCCGAATGAATAAACAGTAAATTTATCCCCGTACTAAGAAAGTACGGGGATATTTTTTCAAATGATGATGTAATCGCTGCTTGCATAGCCGGTCAAGGTGTTATAGCTCACGACATACCAGTTGCCGGTCGAACCGTTTATCATGACGGTAGCGCCGTTAGGTACAGAACCAATGATATTTCCGGAAAGCGACGGATAAGAGCGTATATTCAGACCGCTGCCGTCAGTGTTGACAGTTCCCCACCTTACAGGACCGGGTGCAATAAATGGTATACCGAAGTAATCGCAGAGTGAACGGACGACATTCTGTGCGATCAGACCGAGATTGTTTTTTATCCATGCTTCATCAGCGTAGTTATCGTGGTAGCCGATTTCGCAAAGAACTGCAACTGCTTTTGTATTCAGCACCTCACCGAGAGTATAGGTAGGAACTGCGCCGACCTTATCCGGTATCGGATAAATGCTTTTAAGGTTATTGGCTATGATATTTGCAAGTTTTTCACTGCTTGCGCTTTTGGGTGCAAAATATATATCAATACCGCGCAGTCTGCCTGCAAGAGCTTCCGGAGCAGCATTAGTATGCAGTGCAAGGTGTACATCATAGTATGCTGAATTTGAATCCTTGATAGCGCCTGCAAAATTACGTGCAGGATCGTTTCTTACAAATGATATACCGCATGAGCGCAGGTAAGGTTCCATACGGTCGGCAAGGAGATTCATGTAAAGCTCTTCGTTGCCGCTGGTAGCATACTGATTCCATTCCTGCGTAGAAGGACTTAAAAATACCTTTGGCATAAAAACATTCCTTTCATGGTAATTGAGAAACATTCTCTTGATATATTATGCTTTGGAAGGGAAAAATGACAAAGGTACTTGACTTTTGTTGTTTAAAGCGATATAATATTAATATATCAATACATCCGGAGGATAACATGAAAATTTTAGTAGTCGGACTTGGTCTTATAGGCGGTTCGCTCTGTAAGGCTCTCAAAAAATATTCACACCATACCGTTATAGGCTGTGACCTCAACCAAGATATTGAAAATGCCGCTCTAAGGGACGTTGCTGTCGATGAGGTATTTGACGGTAATTATGCCGGATTCGACATTGCAGTTATAGCGCTTTTCCCTGATTCTGCTGAAAAGTGGTTTGCTGATAACGCTGAAAAGCTTGACAAAGATACTCTCGTGACGGATGTCTGCGGTATCAAGGGAGAATTCTCAAAGCGCATGAGAAATATTGCGGACGCAAACGGACTGCGTTATGTTGGCACACATCCAATGGCTGGCAAGGAATTCGGAGGCTATTATAACAGTAATGCTGACCTGTTTGTAAAGGCAAACTATATAGTTGTACCTTTTGAGGACAGCGAGAGAATGGATGTTATGCTTCTCAAAAAGATAGCGAAGGACGTCGGAGCAGGCAAGATAATTGAGACCTCTCCGGAAAATCACGATAAGATGATCGCTTATACCTCACAGCTTGCACATATAGTGTCGAGTGCATACGTAAAGAGCCCCGAACTCGGACTTGAATGCGGATTCAGCGGCGGCAGCTTTCAGGATATGACACGTATAGCTACCATGAATGAAAAAATGTGGACTGATCTTTTCATGCAGAACCGTGAAAACTTGCAGTATGAGCTTGATCTTCTCATCGAAAACCTAAAAAAATACAGCGATGCACTCCACAGAGCAGACTCTGATGAAATGCTGTCGCTGATAGCCGAGGGCAGGGAACTCAAGGAAGATAATCTTCGTCACAGAGTTGGTCAACCCAACTGATGCGGAAAGATTTTTTCAAAGTCCGTAGCAGGTGCTGTGGGTGAGACAATGTTAAGATACGCGAGTGGTGAATCCTCAGGAAAGCTGAATCTCAGTGCATATGCACACAGTGTCTGGTAATGGACTCCGCGGCGCTTATTGACGGCGTTATTACCGTATTTGCCGTCACCGAGCAAAGGTGCGCCTATATGAGCAAGATGTGCTCTTATCTGATGTGTACGTCCTGTAAAGAGCGTCACCTCAACGAGGAAAAGTCCCTTGTGTTCTGCGAGGACTTTATATCCTGTTTTTATCGGTTTATAGCCTTCAAGGGGAGTATCCGAGATCTTAACGAGATTCCGGGACTCCTCTTTTTTATGATAGGCGGTTATAATATCGCTTTCCTTAGGCGGATGTACGATCGTAATACAGTGGTAGATCTTTGTTATGTGACCTTCTCTTATCGCTGAATTTATCTCACGCAGGGCATCAGCAGTTTTTGCAGCGGTGACAAGTCCGCAGGTATTTCTGTCGAGACGGCTGCAAAGTGCAGGTGCGAAAGAGTTTTCAGAATCCGGAACATATTCGCCGCTGTTATAAAGGTAATGCTTTATTCGGTCGATCAGGTTATCGGTGAAGCGGCTTCCTGAGTGAGAATCAAGTCCGGAAGGCTTATTCACAATTAGTATATTTTCGTCCTCATATACAATATCAAGTTCTGTCGGAACGTTCATGAATGATAGATCGGCAGGTTTTCCGGCAGAAAGCTCGTCCTTGACGTATACCGTGAGTTCATCGCCCTCCGAGAGCCTTGACGAGATCTCGCACCTTTTGCCATTGAGTTTGACATCCTTTTTGCGTATTAGACGATACATCATACTCTTGGGGAGATCAGGCATCGCTTTTGTGAGGAACTTATCAACTCGCTGACCGCTGTCGTTAGTATTTATGACAAATTTTTTCATTTGTAACTTCCTTTGTATAGTAAATATGTAAAATACACAAAAATGCATAACCATAATCTGTGATATTAACGAAAATCATTGTTATTGGATGCTTTTGTGATATAATGCTTGCAATGTCAAGAAAAATATGATATAATACTAATTGTTATAAATTAGGATTGTAACCTTTTTGTTACAATTGGGTGGATAGAAAAAGGAGAATGATTGAATATGAAGTTTTCAAAAAGGTTGATTTCAGCATTGCTTTCATGTGCCTGCACGTTCTATGCGGCAGTTCCGGCAATGAATTATTCCAACGCTGAAGAAGCCGTTGTACTTTCATCATATGATAATGATAGCACAAATCAGGAAGAAAGTAAAGAGGTAAGACTGTTCGACAGAGAAGTTAAGTTTCCTGAAGTTTCAAAGCCTTATGATATAATTGATATGTATGACGCTCACGAGGCTTATATCGCTACGATGACAACCACAAGTGAGGTCACCACTACTACTGCACCTGAAATCGAAGAGCCTGTTGTTACCACAACAGTTCCTGCATACAACACTATTGCCTGCGATCAGGGTATAGATGTTTCAGAAGTCCACGGCGTAATTGACTGGGAGAGTGTTGCCAGTGACTCTATCACCTTTGCGATCATTCGTGCCGGCTACGGTAAGTCAGCCGAGCAGAAGGACGTTTACTTCGACCAGAACGTCAGCGGCGCAAGAAGTGCTTATGTTGACTGCGGTGCTTACTGGTACAGTTATGCGACCAGTATCGAGGATGCTTATGCTGAAGCAGAAGCATGCTATGAGGTCATAAAGGATCACAACCTTAATTTCCCTGTATTTTATTGTCTCGGTGATGAATGCCAGAGGGATCTCTCAGCTGCACAGCTCTCAGCTATTGCAGAGACATTCTGCTCTGCTCTGAAAGATAAGGGCTATTACTCAGGAATTTACGGCTATGCAAATTTCCTTTCAACAAAGATCTATGATAATGTACTTTCAAAGTACGAGGTCTGGATGGCAAACCATGATGTGGAATCTCCGGGCTATGACATCGGCTATGATATGTGGCAGTATTGTGCAAACGGCAGCGTAAAGGGCATTGAAGGAGTAGTTTCACGCAGTGTTTGCTATATAAACTATGCTTATATTATCTCGCCGGATACCTACGTTACTCACACTACTACAACAACTACTACAACTACCACTGAACCTGAGCCTGTAATTACTACAACCACTATGGATCCTGTTCTGGGACGTGCTCAGGGTATTGATGTTTCAGTATGGCAGGATGAAATTGACTGGAATACTGTAAAGGCATCGGGTATCGACTATGTTATCATCCGTGCTGGTTACGGTAATCTTGTTGAACAGGAAGACAAGCGTTTCAGAGAGAACATTGAGGGGGCTCATGCAGCAGGACTTGATGTTGGTGTTTACTGGTACAGCTATGCTGACTCAGCGGATGATGCACGTCTTGAGGCTGAAGCTTGTTATCAGGTCATCAAGGACTACAAGCTTGAATATCCGGTATATTACGATATAGAAGATCCTTCGATGGTATGGAGATCAAACGCTGAACTTTCTGATTTTACAAACGCTTTTTGTACTACACTTTCACAAAAGTACAATTACTATGTCGGCGTTTACAGCTATGCGAGCTTCCTGACATATCAGCTTGAAGACTATATTATCAACAAATTTGATATCTGGGTAGCACATTATGGTGTTAATAAGCCTGATTTCGACCGTGCAGGCTATGGTATGTGGCAGTATACAGGTTCAGGCAGTGTGCCGGGTATCAGTACAGATGTTGACATGAATCATTGTTATAAAGACTATGCGTCAATAATGAAACAAATACACTGCAATAATTATTAAGGCTTAACAGATGCATACCGGTTTTAAACTGGTATGCATTTTTTATGAAAGGAACAGATCATGGTTGAGTTCATAACAGGTCAGGCGGGAAGCGGCAAGACCACTCTGATGCTGAAAAGGATCAAGGATAGTGCTGAAAGCAGCAGACAGTGCATCATCGTGCCGGAACAGTTTTCCTATGAATTTGATAAAATGCTGTATTTTTACCTCGGCGCAGAGAAGTTCAACGATCTGTTCTCACTGAGCTTTACAAGTCTGGCACGGCAGCTGTTTCAGATGTACGGTGAAGCCGGACGTACCGGCGAATACGCTGATGAATTATCTCGTATGATAATCGCATATCAGGCGATAGCGTCTGCACAGGAAAAGCCGGAACAGCTGACTTACTTCCGCCGCCGGCTTTCACAGAACGGTTTTGCGGATGAGATACTTCATCTTGTCAATGACCTGAAACGTTCGGGGATAAGTCCGGAACTGCTTTCAGCGAAGTCGGCACTGCTTGACAAGCAGCTTATGGACAAGACCAGCGACATTGCTCTGATCTACATGGAATATGAGCGGCTAATGAGCGAATACGGTTTCAAGGACGAGCTCGATAACATTAAGGAAGCCGCTAAAACAGCAAATCTTTTCGGTTATTTCGATAGTCAGAACGTATATCTTGATGAGTTTGAAAGCTTCACCGGAGATCAGCTTGAAATGCTGAAAGTTATAATATCATCAGCTGACAATGTAGTGATAACTCTCAGAAGTGAGGATGTCACAGCCGGCGACTACACTCTTTTCGAGACCGTAAATACTACCTATCGGAAATTAGCTTCTATTTGCCGTGAACTTGGCATTGAGCATAAGATAACTAATTGCTCAAGCAGTTACCGTTTCAGACATCCTGACCTTGAATACCTCAGCAGTCATATTATGAGGAATTTCCGGTATGAACCGGAAATTGCACCGCTTCCGGATAATATAACGCTGTTTGAGGCTAAAGATATGTACAGCGAGACGGAGTACGTCTGTGCGACTATCAAGCGAATGACAGCTGCGGATAATAGCCTGAAATACCGCGATTTTGCCGTTATATCCAACAGTATTGAAAGCTATGCCGATGTTTTGAAGGCAGCATTTGAGCGATACAGCATACCAAGCTTCATCAGCATCGAGCGTTCGGTTTCTCACACGCCTGTTATGGTGTTTTTCACTGCACTTCTTGAACTTCTCACAGCAAGGAAACTGCGTTCCGAGCAGATATTCCGCATACTGAAATGCGGACTTATCAATGTTCCGCTGACTGATGTCTCGCTGCTTGAAAACTACTGCTATAAGTGGGAAGTTGAGGATAAGGTGTGGACATCACCGTTCACTGCTCCCGACGATAATATTGATGTTATCGAGCAGCTGCGCGGCAGGATTATCACACCCCTGCTCAGGTACAGGAAGTCGATAGGCAGCAGAAATTCAGCAGCCGTGATATGTCAGCAGCTTTATAAGTGCATCATCGAATATGGTGCTGAGGAGAATGTATGCAGGCTCATGAGCCGTCTTATTGACGACAACAGGGACTACGAAGCAGCAGAACTGAAACGCATCTGGGGATGTCTTATTGATATTCTCGACAGCATTCACGATACTTTAGGCGACCGTGAAATAGCCTTTTCCGAGCTTTCACGCATGATACGTTCAATGCTCGGACGTATCACTTATTCTGTTCCGCCGCAGACACTTGATGCTGTTATCGCAGCTTCAGCGCGTACAGCACGTCTTAACGCCCCAAAGTACGTATTCGTAATAGGCGCAACAGACGGTGATTTCCCGAATCAGGTCAGTCTGCACGGCATTTTCTCAGAGGCTGATAAGCAGAAGCTTTCGCTGACCGGTATTGAGGTTTCGCGTCCGCTGTCCGATCTTATAGCGTCCGAACGGCTTATCGTGTATAAGTCACTTTCATGGGCTTCCGATGGCGTTTTCCTGACTTATCCGCTTTCGGACCTATCCGGACAGGCTAAATACCCTGCACAGGCTGTTGAACAGATCATAAAAATGTTCGGCAACGACCGTATGCTCATCACAGAAAGTGATATTCAGCCGCATTATTATGCCGCTACATATCATGCTGCATTCTACCACTATATGCAGGAGCGCACACGCAGCAGCACTTCTGTTGAATCAATACGCCGCGTTTTGCTCGATGAACCGGAGTACCGCCGCCGCATTGCATATGTACTCAGCCGTTCAGGCTACACTCAGGATTACCGAATAGAGAGCAGCGTGATGCAGAAGCTGAAAAGTTTCACACCACTAAGTCTTTCACCGACAAGCCTTGAGGAATACGACATCTGTCACTTTAAGTATTTCTGCGATAAGTGTCTCAGACTTTCTGGGATCGAAAAAGTTGACATCAACGACAGAGTTGCCGGCGAACTAATGCATGAATGCTTCCATAAGCTGCTCAGCAGACGTACAAAGTCGGACTTTATCACAATGACCTACGACCAGATCAATGATGAAGTAAGTGAGTGTGCAAAGCAATACCGTGATGAAAAACTTGCCGGTGATTTCGGTAAAAATTCACGTTTCAGGCTTTTATATCAGAAGCTTACAGAGAGCATTTCCGGAGTTTTTCTTCACACTCAGCAGTCGCTCATGGCATCTGAATTCGTACCGCGTGACTATGAACTTGATCTGCATTCAAAAGCTCCTATAAAGCTTAAATTCGGCAAGAAGTACGACCTTACCTTCGGCGGCGTCATTGACCGTGTTGACACCTGTAATGTTGAAGGCATTGACTACATACGCATTGTCGACTACAAGAGCAGTGTTCACAGGATAACTCCTGAAACGCTTGCCGGCGGAGTAAATCTGCAAATGCTTCTTTATCTGTTCTCGGTCACAGAGAAGAAAGGACTGTATTCAGGTTATCAACCGGCAGGTGTATTGTATTCGCCTATACGTATAAAGGAGGTCACACTTGATACCCGAAAGATCGACGAACTCAACACATCCGCGATCAGGTCATCGCTGAAAACTACGGGACTTGTTCTTAACGATCTCGCAGTGCTTGAAGCTATGGAAAAGGGTATCGAGGGCAATTATATCCCTGCAAGACTGAAAAAGTCCGGTGATCTCGACCGCTATTCGAGCTGTATCTCTTCAGAGGGACTTGAGCGTCTGCGCGATTTTACCTACAAAAAACTTACAGATATGGCAGAGTCGCTTCTCGAAGGCAATGCCGAGGCGAGACCGATGATAGTTGACGGCAAAGATCCGTGCGAATACTGCGATTTTAGCAATATATGCGGAAATACACAGCCTGACCGCTATTGCAGACCGGATGCGGAAAGCATTGCCGAGGCAGCTGACATCCTCGGGATCAATAACGAAAAGAATGGAGGTGAGGACTGATGGCTTGGACTTCACAGCAGCAATCAGCAATTGATGCCCGCGGTACTTCGCTGATAGTACCGGCAGCAGCCGGAAGCGGTAAAACTGCAGTTCTCACCGAAAGGCTCATAAAACTCATCGCAGACGCTGGATCAGGTATCCGTGCGGACAGAATGATAGTCGTAACGTTTACGAATGACGCAGCAGCCGAACTCAAAAAGCGTCTCGATATGAAACTCCGCGCTCTTATAAACGAGCGACCGGACGACAGACATCTTCTGCGGCAGCAGATACTCCTGCAAAGCGCAAAGATCTCAACGATCAATTCCTTCTGCTTTGAACTCCTCAGGGACAATCTCACCGATCAGGGGATAACTTCCGGATTCGGGATACTTGATGAGTCCGATAATACCGTGCTGAAAGCGCAGGCAATGGACGAGCTGCTCGATTACTACGCAGAGAACGATTACGACAAGATCTCGATGCTATATGACAGATTTTGTATCAAGGACGAAAAGCGTCTCACCGAAGTGATACGCCTATGTGACGAATTTCTTGCTTCTGTTGCTTTGCGGGAGGTCTGGCTCGAAAAGGCAGTCAGTGAATACAGCATGGAACTAAGTGATTCAGTTTACATTGCAGCGCTGACTAAGGCTATTGCCGCAAAACTGAAAAAAGCACTCAGGATCGCTGATAGCTGCCGTGAAATGATACCGATGATATTCTCGGATATGACGCAGGATCTGGCAGTATCATCGCTGGAAATAGCTGAAGAGGACTTCACTCGCATTGAACGTCTCGTTGAGATATTCGCGTCCGGACGCATCCCGGAAAAATCTCAGCTTGAAGCTGCCTGCAATTTTCCGCGTCTGAAATCGTCAAAGAAGGCGGTCTATAATGAAGCTCTCCGCGAGATCTACAAGAAGCGCCGTGAGAGTGTCAAGAAGCTGTTGAATTCGGCTGCCGACAGTGTAAGCTCGCTTGAAAATGATTATGCGGAAAGCTGCGAAGTTACTAATGTACTTGTAGAAGTGATAAGGAAGTACGAGGAAATAGTCTGGGCGAAAAAGTGTGAAAAGAATGCGATCAGCTTCGATGACGGCGAACGTCTTGCGCTTGAGCTTCTCGCGGAAACTGACGCTGACGGACGTATACAACAATCGGAAATCGCCCGTAGGACAGCCGATTTCTACGACATTATCATGATAGACGAATATCAGGATTCCAACAACAAGGAGGATCTGATCTTCAAGCTGATTTCGCGCGGATATAAGCATTCATCAGACGGCGAGCCGATGTACGGTGAGAATGTATTTCTTGTTGGAGATGTCAAGCAGTCGATCTATGGATTCAGGCTTGCAAATCCGAAAAACTTCGTAAGGACGCTGAAAAACTCAGATGAGTATGATCCTGAGAGCAGCAGTGTGAATCAGTCGATAGTTCTGAACAGGAACTTCCGAAGTTCCGAGGGCGTTATAGATTTTGTAAACTACGTTTTCGGACAGATCATGTCTGAAAAATGTGGGGATATTGCTTACGATGAGAAGGAGATGCTTTACTTCGGAGCTCAGGAATACGCCGATATACCGCAGAATGAGTTCCGTACACAGATAAACCTCATAAATGACGATACAGTTTCTGACGATGACAGTGAGCAGACTGATACATCCGCAGAAGCAGTCTGGACAGCAGCCAAAATAGCAGAAATGCTGCGCGACGGTGCTAAGGTCGCAGAAAAGGATGGCACGGTGCGTCCATGCAGACCTTCGGACTTCTGTATACTTGTCCGTACTAACCGTTTCATAAACATTTACGCGGATCAGCTTGAAAAGATCGGAGTTCACGCAAAGCGAAGCGAAGAGAGCGGCTACCTTAAATCACGCGAAATTTCAGTGCTTATCGACTTGCTCAGGATAATCAGTAATCCGCTTCTCGACATACCGATGATGGCGGTTCTGACATCTCCGATGTATATGTTCACAGCGGCTGAGATCGGCTATATCAAATCGCTTGATCCCAAGCTTTCGCTCTTCCCGATACTGCGGCAACTTGCGGACGGCGTTTATGAGGACTTCGGAAATATGTTCCTTGCCGAGCGATGCCGTGATTTCCTTTCGGCTCTGGACAAATTCCGTCTTGATTCCGTTACAATGACTCTTGGCGAGCTGATAAGTTCGATCTACGATACTACGGACTTTATCTCTGTCATGCAGCTTGACAGCGACGGTGACAAAAAACGTGCAAATCTGCGCGCTCTGATACAGTATGCCCGCAGCTATGAGGATTCGGTCGCTTATGAGGGCACAGGAGGTCTTAGCGGTTTCCTGCGACATATCGACAGGGTGATGCGTACCAGTGATTTTTCACAGGTAAAGGTTTCTGCAGAGACCGGTGACTACGTTGTGATACAGACCTTCCACGGTTCAAAGGGACTCGAATACCCATTCGTATTTATAGCAGAAACGTCGGTGCAGTTCAAGTTCGATTCGGATATTGTTATGTGCAGCGATGACGGAAGAATTGGCTACGTCCTGTTTGACAGGAGCCTCATGCGAAGGTACCGTACATTCCAGCAGATAATGCTTACGACTGAGAAGGAGATCTCAACACGCAGTGAGGAAATGCGCTTGCTGTATGTCGGACTTACAAGAGCGCGTCAGAGGCTGTTCATAAACCTTAAAACCGGCGAAAAGCCGCTGAAGCGTCTCTCACTTCTGACTGAAAATGCGATCATAAACGGCGGAGATACCGAGGATGCAGTTACCGGAGCATTGTGCTTCGCAGACTGGCTCTGGGCAGCGCTAATGAAGCACAAAAAGTTTGCTGAGATCGCCGCTGAACTCGGAATAGTGCCGGAAGGCTGCGAGATGTTCCCGGCTGAATACGATGCCGACATTTTTGATATACAGTCCGCAAGGCTGCCTGAAAAGTTAGCAGTCAGCGATCCGGACGCTGCAAACACCGCGGAAGCTGATGAGAAGATCTGCGGCGAATTACGCGCACTCATAGGCTCGCAATACGATATGACTTTATCAGAAATGCCTGCAAAGCTCAGTGTTACGCAGATCACGAAGAAGATAAGAGGTACGGTTGAAAGCTTCGATTTTAAGCTTCGCAGACCTAAATTTGCCTCAGACACCTCAGCGCTTACCGGTGCTGAAAGAGGTACGGCTATCCATACATTCTTTCAGTATTGCTCATTCGATAACGCTCGCAGGGATATATGCGATGAGATCGAACGTGTTCAGCAAATGGGCTATATAACGTTCAACGAGGCAGCTTCAATAAGTATCGACAATGCTGCTGCATTCTTTGAGAGTGAGCTTTATGCGCGTATAAGCAGAGCTGATAATGTCTGGCGCGAGAAGAAGTTCATGGCGGCAGTATCACAGCTTGACATTGACAATGAACTTATGCGGAAGCTTCGCGGCTCTGACGGCATGATAAAGGGAATAATCGACCTCATGTTCGAGGAAAACGGAAAGCTTGTGATAGTTGATTACAAATCCGACAGGGGAGCGTCTGCTGAAAAGCTTGCAGAGAGGTATAAGGTACAGCTTCAGCTTTACCGCGCAGCAGCCGAACTCACTATGGATATTGAAGTCAGTGAGGCTTATCTCTATTCGTTTGAATTAAGAAGAGCAGTTAAAATCGACCTTGATTAAACAAAACGACTCCCGAAGGCAGTGCCGTCAGGAGTCGTTTTATATATATAAGTGAGGAAAGGAATATCAGTTTGCAGGGAGTAAGCGATCGCCGTCCTTGACAGTTTTGCTGTTATTTGTATCCTCGGCAAGAGTTATGTCGAACTTTATCTCTTCACCGCCGCGGAAAACAGTAACAGTAATTACATCGCCGGCTTTATACTTATTCTTTGCAGAAGCAAGCTGTGTTGTTGAGTTGATAGTTTCGCCGTTGATGTCAATGATTATGTCTCTAACTTTGAGACCAGCCATGTCAGCAGCGCTTCCCTCGACGATATTGACTATATAAGCGCCGAGAGGTATATTTAGACGGCGTGAATCAGACTCGCTGACATCAATTGTTGAAATACCGAGCTGAGGTCTGCCCTTAACGTAGTTATAGTTGATAAGGTCATCAATGATGATCTTGGCATCTGAGATCGGGATAGCGAATCCGAGACCTTCAACACTGCTGTTCATGCCATAGCTTGATGACATCTTTGCTGAGTTTATACCGATAACCTGACCGCAGCTGTTGAGAAGCGGACCGCCGGAGTTACCGCTGTTGATAGGAGCATCGGTCTGAATGAGATTCATCTGCTTGTCATTAACAGTGATCTTTCTGTTGAGAGCAGACACGATACCGCTTGTAACAGAGCCAAAAAGATTGAAGCTTAATGGGTTTCCGACTGCTATAACGAGTTCACCGACTCTGAGGTCATCGCTCTGACCGAAAACAGCCGGTTTAAGTCCGGTTTCGTTTACTTTGAGCACAGCAATATCGCTGTCGGTATCATAAGCGATGATCTTAGCCTTATGCTCAGACTCATCACTGAATCTTACAGAAACATCAACTGCTTCACCGGCTTGGTACTGCTTGCTGTCCTCATACACACAATGTGCGTTGGTAACGATATATCCGTCCTCGGAGAATATGATGCCTGTACCCATACCCTGTATTACTTCCGGCTGAGAAGTACCCATTCCGAATCCGAACATATCGTATGTCTGGTAAGTGTATTCAAAAGTTGCTGAAACGCCGACTACTGACGGCATTATCTCGTCAACGATGTCCGGAATCGGCTTAGCGTCCTTACGTCCGGCGAGTTCTATAAGACTTGGTGCTGGTTCATTATTTTCAGAAGGCTCGTCATCGTCATCGTCAACGTCTTTATTGACAGAGACAGCTCTTGATGAAGGCTCACGGCGTGATTCATCGTATTCTGAAAAGCCGTTCTTGTCCTTATGATCCTGATAGATCCTGTAACCCTGAATTGATCCCACGCCAACGATAGCAAGGCAGAGTACAAAAGCGATGCTTTTCAGGATAGGATGATTTTTCTTTGTCTTCGTGCGTGCGGAATTTTCAGATACATATGCGTAGGAATTCGAGCCCGGATACTTAGAGTATGAATCCTGTTGTGCAGATGTACTCTGAAAAGAAGTCATATTTGCATTATTAGCAGATGACTGATCTATTTCAGGTTTTGCTTCAACATTTTGAATGTTATTGTTTTCATTGAAATTATCTGGCATTTGTAAGATCCTTTCTGAAGTTAACTTACTATATTATATTATAAGCCTGATTGTGATAAATTTATGATAGCATACAGAAAAAATGAAGATAAACCTAAATGCCGCCTATATGTGTGGTACACGTACAGCAGGTTTGATCTCCGGACTTCATTTACAAGTCTAAAACCATAAACACATCTGAATAAACACTTGAATTATACTTTTCGGTATCATGAAATCCGACTTTACGATATAAAGTGATCGCTTTTGTGCTTGTAGACAAGGAATCAAGAAACATTTTCTTATAGCCATGATTTTTAGCTTGGTTTATTGCATAAATCAGCATCTTTTTTCCATATCCCATACCTTGATACTGTTCTAACAGATATAATGATTTCAGCTCGCAGTTTTTGTTTCCCAATTCTGAAACAGCGACTGTTCCGATAATACTGTCACCCTCAAACATACACCAGAATCCTACAAAGTATTCTGCAATGTTAAGGTAATAACTATGTCTGCCGTTTATATCCAAACATCTATGAGATTCAGGCAAACATTTTTCCAAAAAAGAAATCAGGAGAGATCCATACTCTTTTTTGTATTCAATTATTTCAAAGGATTGTTGTTTCATCTGTTTGTACCTTCAAATTCCGATTTATTTTAGTGACAATTATAGCACAACATTGCTGCCATGTCAATAAAAATGCCATAGTACTTCTGACTGTATATCAGAAATACTATGGCTTAAACCTTCTATATCAGTATCGAACTTAAGAGCGGTGTTATTATTTAAGCTTTGCGTTAGTTTTGGCGGTGAACTTTTCGCCGTAAACGAGGAATCTCTTGTGAAGTCCCTCACCTATGACGCCGGCTTCATCTGAAGCCTTCACTCTGAAAGTGAATTCTCTGCCGTTAATTTCAGTAAGAACAGCTTCGGCAGTCACATTCATGCCGCACGGAGTAGCTGAAACGTGCTTAACATTCATTTCAGTTCCGACGGATGTTTCATCGCCTTCAAGGAAGTCTGCAAGACAATTGCAGGCAGCTTTTTCCATGAGCATTATCATAGTTGGTGTAGCGAATACCGGAAGACTTCCGCTTCCGACATTCACTGCAAGATCGTTTTCAGAGACTTTCAATTCGGCAGTGCCGATCAAATCAATATCAATATTTTTCATAGTTCACCTTATTCATCATCATCGAGCGGAGAGGACGAGTAAATGTTACCGACCACTCTGTCGTAAGTAAGCATATCGAGATCATTATTGTCAGGGATAGTGGCATCGTAGGAAGTCGAGTAGATCGGAACTTCATCGAGCAGCTTCATCATTTTTTCGATGAAAGCATCATGAGGAGCGTCAATGATCTTGAATACAACATACGGAACATAGAAGAACGAGAACTTATTCTTCGGAACTACTGAGAAATCTGCATCGTAGTTAGACCAGAAGAAATATGACTGCTCATAAAGGATGTTACAGTTTTCGCCATTGAGATCGAGTTCATTGTAAACGCTGGTCTCACCTCTGAGAGACGGGAAGTGGTCTCCGACGAAGAATACGAGCGTAGGCTCATCGACCTTTTTAAGTGCTTCGAGGAAGCTGTTAAGACCTTCGTTAGTATGCTGTATCCACTGGAGATAGTTACCAAATTCATCTGTCGGATCTTCTCCCTGATCGTAAGGCTGATGGTTCTGCATAGTAGTAGTGTGTATGTAGATAGGATCATCGGAGGTCTTTATAAGATCAAGCAGCTGATTGTAGATGGTCTTATCGTCAACGTAAGTGCCGTAGTGTTCGACATCTACCGTGAAATCGGTAACATTATCCTGATCATCGTGGAAGAGCATTTCCTTGAATCCGAAGCGTTTGTATACCTTGTGTCTGCTGTAAAATTCAGCGTTGAACGGGTGGACATAGGCAGTATTGTAGCCCCAGCTGTTGTAGTAGCGAGCCATAGCAGGAAGTGCATGGTCTGCGAGCTCTCTCTGCGGCATATTCGGATCATTGATACCCTTTACCGGAAGACCGAACATAAGCTCAAATTCAGCACGGACGGTCCAGCTTGCATAAGTAGGAGTGATGATCCTTCCGCTGTGACCTTCCTTGCAGGCTTTATCGAAATACTTGTAGTATGAATCCTTGACATCGAGCTTGTCGAACACGCGGAAATCAGCGTAGGATTCGCTCATGATGAAGATAACGTTTGGTTTTTTGCCGCCGTTGAAATCGCCGGTAGTATCCGGCTTTATGCTGAGTATCTTGTTTATGTTGTCCTCGTTGTAGTCAGAAGGCTTTACAAGTCTGTTTGCGTAGCTCTCTGAAGCGGTCTGTATGAGGAAAGCGATGAACTGGTTGTTGTCGAACTTTTCATTGAGGAGAAAAGCGTTTGTAGATTTTGTTGTATCAATTTTGAAAAGCTTATAGACCGGATTGTAGAAGCGGGAATAAGTTACCATTGCGAAGCCGATGACTACGCAGGCAAGACCTGAAATAACTCTCGCCAGCGGCTTGACCTTGATCTTAGGATTCAGGTAGAAAATGAGCAGGAATATTGCAACTGCGATCACATAGCACAAAATCAGCTGCCATGTTATCTTGATATAGGCGAATGATGAGAGACTCTTAACGTTCTTGGCAAGTCTCATATCAGAGAGCACAAGGTGATTTCCGTTGGTGTTATACTTGAAAAGCTCGATAGTACTCAGCGTCAGGTACAGTACACTGTGTGCGAGAGTAACGAGCCAGCTTCTGCGGAAAATAGCGATAAAGAAGGCAAATATAATGTAGCCGACAAGAATATCAAATAGAAAAACGGTCGGACGGTCAACGAAAAACTCGATAGTTTTTGATACCTTCTTGGACTGTATAACTTCTGCAAGAAAAGTTATATATATCGGAAACAGAACGAGCAGAAGAAGATTGATGAGACTGAATTTTTCCGAGTTAGCCTCACGCTTTGCATTGAGAGCATTGATCTTCTGCATGAATTTATTCGGTTTTTTCTCAGGTTCCGGTGCTTTTGGGACTTTCTTGTCCATAACATCGTCCATGTGCTTTTTCCCTGATGTTTTAACGGCAGTACCTGCAACAGGTTTCTGAATATCTTTATTTGTATTCTCAGCCATACTTTTACCATCCTTGTTAAAAATATTTGTCGATATACGGATGAAGAGTTGAAAGCATAACTTTCACATTTTATAATAATACCATAACAGCAGTAAAAGTTCAATAGAAATAGTCAAATTTCAAGAAATTAACATAAATTTCGCCGGATTATTGATATTACACTATTATAGCATCGAAATTTTGTTTAATTTGTCAATGATATATATTAGGACTTGACTACAAATTGCGATAACCGGCTATATATTGCGGTTTAAGAAAAACTTAAAATTCAGGTTTTCTCAGAAAATAATGTCAGGAGTTCCTGATATGAGTATATTATATTACCATTCCTCCGTTGACAGCGAGCACCTGTCCGGTTATGTATTCTGCCTGATCTGAAGCAAGAAAAGCGGCGGCATCTGCTATGTGACGCGGTTCTCCGAACATTCCAAGCGGAATGTCCTCACGGATGAGTTCAAGTTCTTCCGGTGAATAGCGGCTGTTCATATCTGTAAGTATGAATCCGGGAGCAATGCAGTTCACCCTTATACCTGACGGCGCAGTTTCCTTTGCAAGAGCCTTTGTAAAGCCGATGATACCAGCCTTTGAAGCGGAATAATCGACTTCACATGAAGCACCGACCTGTCCCCACATAGAGGAAATATTGATGATACATCCTGACTTTTTGTGTATCATCCCAGGGAGTACAGCGCGTGAGCAGTTCATCGTACCTTCGAGATTTACAGCGAGCAGACGCTTTGCATTATCGTCGCTGATACAGTGGAAGAGATCAGTTATAGAAACGCCTGCGTTATTGACAAGCAGATCTATTGACGGAAGTTTTGCAAAAGCACGTCTTACTTCGTCAGCGGATGCAACATCAAATCCAACTGCTGTACCGTTAATTGCTTCGGCAACAGCAGCAGCTTTCTCGGCTGAACGGCAGTAATTCACGTATACCGTGTAGCCTTCGGAGGCGAGTCTGCGGCATATCGCTTCACCGATACCGCCTGAACCTCCGGTGACAAGAGCATTTTTCATAGTTATCCCTCCGAACAAAGAGTTTGCGCTCCCCGAGCGGAATTCGGGGAATAACTGCCATAAGGCGGTTATTGCGAACACGTTAATTATATCACAACAAAAATAAAAAATCCAGTACCATCTTGAAATATTAGCCGATACGTGTTACAATTATATTACTACATTAAAAAGGAGAACTGACATGGATCAGAAAAAAATAGACCGTATAAACGAACTTTCACGCAAATCAAAGACTGAAGGTCTTACCGAAGCCGAAAAAGCCGAGCAGACTCAGCTGCGCAACGAATACCGCGCTGCTGTTACCGGAAATCTCAGACAACAGCTTGATAATACATACATAATAACACCGGACGGAAAAAAGAAAAAAGTCGGCAAAGGTAAGGTGATCTCATGACAGACAGGGAATTATATGAAGAAGCAGTAAAAGCTGCCAAGTATTCGTATTCAAAATACTCGCATTTCAGCGTAGGAGCGGCTCTTCTCTCAACAGACGATCGTGTTTTCACAGGATGCAACATCGAAAACGCTTCCTATTCGCTTACCGTCTGCGCTGAGCGTACAGCACTTTTCAAGGCGGTTTCAGAAGGAGTTACAGAGTTCAAGGCAATTGCGATAGCCGGTAGCTCAAATGAAGATTTTTCACGTCCGTGTCCGCCGTGCGGCGCTTGTCTGCAAGTTCTGAGCGAATTCTGCGGCGAGCATCTTGTTGTAATACTTTCAAACGGCTGGTTCAGACTTTCCGATTTTCTGCCGATGCGATTCGGCGGCGCTCACCTTAGATAAGGAGTTTTTATGGAATTAAGAGAAAAAATTGAGAAGCACCTGCTTGAGATACAGAAGCCCTCGCGTTATATCGGCGGCGAGGTAGGAAGCATCATCAAGGATAAATCAAAGGTGGATGTCCGCTTTGCGTTCTGTTTTCCTGATACCTACGACATCGGAATGTCGCACCTCGGAATGAAGATACTGTACTCGCTGACAAATGAGCGCGAGAACTACTGGTGCGAGAGATGCTATGCACCGTCCGAAGACTTTGAGACTATAATGCGTGAAAACGACATTCCGCTTTACGCGCTTGAAAGTCTTGATCCTATCAGAGACTTTGATTTTATCGGCTTCACGATGCAGTATGAGCTTTCTTACACAAATGTTCTCAATATGCTCGATCTTGCCGGAATACCGGTATTTTCAAAGGATCGCGGCGATGAACTCGGACAGATAGTTATTGCTGGAGGACCGTGTGTCTGTAATCCAGAACCTCTTGCGGACTTTTTCGATATTTTCGTGCTCGGCGAGGGCGAGGAGGTAAACCTCGAGCTTATGGATCTTTACTGGGAAATGAAACAGCAGGGGGCTTCAAAACTTGATTTTCTGCGTAAAGCCGCACAGATAGAAGGAATTTACGTTCCGCGGTTTTACAGTTTCATCTATAAGGATGACGGTACTATCGAGCGTGTCGAGACTTCCGAAGGCGCTCCTGAGATCGTGAAAAAGCGCATAATCAAGGACTTCGATAAGGTATACTATCCTGAGAATTTTGTTGTGCCGTTCACTGAGATAGTTCACGACCGCGTATCAGTTGAGGTGCTGCGAGGCTGCATACGCGGCTGCCGCTTCTGTCAGGCTGGCTTCATATACCGTCCTTTCCGCGAGAAGCACACTGATACTATATGCCGTGAGACTAAGTGCTTATGCGAAAATACAGGTTACGATGAGGTGTCGCTTGCTTCTCTGAGCACCAGTGACCATTCGGAAATTGATTCCATGCTTACGCAGCTCATTGACTACACTGCCAAAGAGAAGATCAACCTGTCGCTGCCTTCACTCAGAGTCGATAACTTTTCCGAATCACTTCTTGAAAAGATCAAGAAGGTACGCAAGAGCGGACTTACTTTCGCCGCAGAGGGCGGTACACAGCGCCTTCGTGACGTTATCAACAAGAATGTAAGCGAGGAAGAGATAATGAATACCTGCCGCATCGCCTTTCAGGGAGGATATTCGGCAGTCAAGCTGTACTTTATGATGGGACTTCCCACCGAAACCGATGAGGATATAGCTGGCATAGCAGAGCTTGCTCAGCGCATCGTCGACCTTTTTTACAGCATCGAGGATCGTCCGAAAGGCAGGGGAGTGCAGGTTTCTGTCAGCTGTGCGACTTTCGTACCCAAGCCGTTTACGCCGTTTCAGTTTGAACCGCAGGATACACGCGAAATGATCGAGCATAAACAGAAACTGCTGCTTGATTCAGTCAAGACAAAGAAGATAAAGGTAGCCTATCACGATCCGAATGTCAGCCAGCTTGAGGTCATACTCGCAAAGGGCGACCGAAGACTCTGTAAAGTTATTTACGCTGCGTGGAAGAATGGCTGCAAATTTGACAGCTGGGAAGAGCATTACCGCTTTGACAAGTGGCTCGAAGCCTTTGAGGAGTGCGGTGTTGACCCTGCATTCTATGCTAACCGACGCTTTGAATATGATGAGATCCTGCCGTGGGATCATCTTGATTACTTCGTCAGCAAGGAATTCCTCATTCGTGAGAATAAAACAGCACATCAGTCAAAGACCACGCCTAATTGCCGCCAGAGGTGTTCCGGCTGCGGTGTAAACAAAAAAGTTGGGAGGGAATGTTTTTGCTGAGAGTAAGAGCAACTTTTGAAAAATGCGGACGCGCCAAGTATATATCCCACCTCGATCTGAACAGATGTATGCTTCGTACTTTCAGACGCTCGGGACTGCCTATATGGTACACGGAGGGCTTCAATCCGCACCCTTATTACAGCTTTGCGCTTGCACTTTCACTCGGATTCGAGAGCAGCTGCGAAATACTCGATTTCAACATCACGGACGACGATATGTCTATGGACGAGATACGCGATAAGCTGAATGCCGTAATGCCCGAGGGTATGGGGATAGTAAAAGTGGCGCTCCAGAAGCAGAAGATCACAGCTATCGCAAAGGCTGAATACACCTTCTCGCTTGTTACGGACAATACTGACGGACTTTTTGATGCGGCACAGTCACTTCTTGCACTTCCTGAAATATTGATCGAGAAAAAGACAAAAAAAGGCATCAAAGAAGTCGACATCAAGCCTGATATGGAGATACTCAGCTGTGAAAAGACATCGTCGTCAGTCGATGTCAGGATGTATCTGCCTGCCGGTACTCAGACAAATTATAACCCGACGCTTTTTATTGAGGCGCTGAAGCGTTCAACTGACATTCCGTTCGAGCCGCAGAAAATACGCCGCGAAGCGATTCTCTGTGCCGATAACAGCGTATTTGAATGATATAAAGCTGAAAATTAAAGAATTAATAAGTTAAATATAACTTTTTTTGAAAAAGCACTTGCAATTTCTGTCAAAGTATGTTATGATATAAAAGCATTTGAAATTCCGTTCGTTATGATTTTATCATTTCGGATGAGGGTTAATGCCGAAAGACATTAAATCGGATAGTCCGCTGCCCGGATGGCCGCTGATGCGGTAAGTGTTCATAAAACACGCTCCTTTAATATGTCTGCGCCTGCCGAATGATGAACGGCTCTCGCGGAACGGGTAAGAATATTCGCAAATTTAGGAGGAAAATTATAATGGATGCACTCAAACTCATCAGTCAATCAAGCATGAAGGAAAATGTTCCGCAGTTCAACGTAGGTGATACCATCAAGGTACACGTTCAGATCAAGGAAGGCGATAAGAGCCGTATCCAGGTATTTGAGGGAACTGTAATCGCTAAGAAGCACGGCGGAATCAACGAGACTTTCACTGTTAGACGTGTTGCTCACGGCTGCGGTATCGAAAGAGTATTCCCGCTCCACTCACCAGTTGTTGACAAGGTAGAGGTCGTAAGACACGGTAAAGTTCGCAGAGCTAAGCTCTACTACCTCAGAGACAGAGTTGGTAAGGCTGCTAAGGTCAAGGAACAGATCCGCTAAAAGGTTGCAGACTGAGTTCAGGCAGAGTCTGTCTGCCTGACTCATCTTCTTTCCTAAGAGGGACGCAAAGTCCCTTTTTTGCTACATATTCGGATATTGCCGGAGGTCAATCATGGAAGAAAACAAGGTTATTAATGAAAATACAGAAAATACTGCTGAGACTGCAAAGTCTGCCCCCGCAGAAAAAAAGCCTTACACTAAAAAGACGTTCTTCAATGACGTCATGGAGATAGCAGAGTCCACACTCATCACGATATTTGTTATCGTTATGGTGTTCACATATCTGCTGCACCCGGTAAATATTGTCGGTCAGTCTATGGAGCCTACTCTTTACAGCAAGGACAGGATCTTCATGACCACTGTTTACTTTGGTATCGACAACGGTGACGTGCTTGTCATAGATAACGATGAGGTTTACCTCATTGACGACAACGGTGAGCCCTATAAGGCTGATGTTCCGAACAATCCTATCAACGAATGTATAATCAAGCGAGTTATTGCCTGCGGAGGTCAGACTATCAATATCGACGACTCTGATCCTAATAACAGCAAGGTGATCGTAGACGGCGAAATCGTTGACGAGCCATATATAATGAAAGGCGCTTTTACAAAGAGTACCGGCGCATTTGCAGGAAAATTCCCGTTCACAGTGCCCGAAGGTTATTACTTTGTAATGGGCGATAACAGAGAGAATTCATCCGACAGCCGCAGCGGCTATGTCGGACTTATAAAGAAAGATCAGATCTACGGTAAGGCTATTGCAAGATATTCGCCATTCAGCGAATTCAAGTTCCTTTTTAATTCTGATAAGAAATCCTCTGATGAAAGATAAGAACACTCACAGCAAGCTGTTGAATGAACTTTCAGATCTTGCTGAAACAATGCTTATCTCCCTGTTTGTGGTAAGTCTTGTGTTCACTTACATTTTCCGTACAACCACTATTATCGGCAGTTCCATGAACGAGACTCTTTCAGAGGGCGATCGTGTAATCATGACAGCATGGTATAAGTCTCCCAAGCAAGGCGATGTAGTTGTCATAGACGCTCAGCATGCTGTTACACTTGATGGATCCGGCAGTCTTGTCACTAAAAATGGCATAGATAAAGTCATCGTCAAGAGGATAATAGCTGTTGAAGGACAAAAAGTCGATTTCGATTTTGTACAGGGAAAGGTCTATGTTGATAACAAGCTTTACAGCGAGCCGTATATAAGCGGTCTCACTCACCTTGACGAAGGCGCATTCCCGGATCAGTATCCGGTAACAGTTCCGAAAGGATACGTCTTTGTTATGGGGGATAACCGCCGCAATTCTCAGGACAGCCGCTCTTACAGGCTTGGATTTGTTCCTGTTGATGATATTCAGGGAAAGGTGCTTATGAGGATCTCACCGATCAGTGATTTTGGCTTTATAGACTGAACTGGAGGTATTCGTGGAAAATACTGATATGAAGCAGATACAGTGGTTTCCGGGACATATGGCGAAAACACGCCGTCTCATCGCAGCTAACCTCAAGCTTGTGGACGCTGTTGTTGAGATAGTTGATTCCCGTGCGCCGCTCAGCAGCCGCAATCCGGAAATGGACTCAATGACCAAAGGAAAGCCGCGCCTTGTACTGCTTAATAAGAGTGACCTTGCAGATGACAAGGCTACTCAGATGTGGATAAATTATTTCAGAAGCAGCGGCGCTGAGGCGGTCGCTGTTGACTGCAAGTCCGGTAAGGGGCTAAAAAACGTAATGCCGGCAGTCAGAGGCAAAGTCCTCAGAGAACTCATGGAAAAGCGCGAGCGCAGCGGTATGGCTGGCGCAGCTGTTAGACTTATGATAGTCGGTATACCTAATGTTGGAAAATCTTCACTCATCAATCGCCTTGCAGGAGGCAAACGCGCGAAGGTCGAGGACAGACCTGGCGTAACACGTACAAAGCAGTGGGTGAAGCTTGATAACAGTGCAGAGCTTCTCGATATGCCGGGAGTTCTGTGGCCTAAGTTCGAGGATCAGAACGCAGCGATCAGACTTGCTTTCACCGGCGCTATAAGCGGCGACATCCTCGATATTGAAACGCTTGCAATGAAGCTGCTGAAGTATCTTGCAGAGGAGTATCCGAAGTCTCTTCAGGAGCGCTACAAAATAGAATTTACTGATGAGGATACCGGACTTGATCTGCTTGAAAAGGTCGGCAGAAAGCGTGGTATGATGATCTCCGGCGGTGAGATAAATACCGAAAGAGCTGCAATAACTGTTCTTGATGAATTCAGGAGCGGTAAACTCGGACGCATTACTCTCGAAACGCCGCCTAAGAAGGAGAAATAATGGCGAGAATAGTTTTGCACAAGGAACTGTTTGACTTCGACAGCGAACTGCGTAAGCAGTATCCGGTAATATGCGGAGTCGATGAAGCCGGCAGAGGACCTCTTGCGGGTGATGTTTACGCAGCTGCCGTAGTCCTCGATGACCAAACCCTTATCGACTACCTCAATGACAGCAAGAAGATCTCTGCGAAGCGCCGTGAGGAGCTTTTCGATACCATACGCGAAAAAGCCCGCGCATATTGTATAGCGACCGCTTCTGTCGAGGAGATAGACCGCATAAATATCCTGAATGCAGCAATGCTTGCAATGAAAAGAGCAGTAGAAGGACTCGGTCTGATGCCTGATCTCGCACTCATCGACGGCAATAAGCTGCCTGATATAAGCTGCCCGGCGCAGTATGTGATAAAGGGCGATGCGACTTCCGCTTCGATCGCAGCAGCCTCAGTCCTTGCAAAGGTCGCAAGAGACCGCTACATGGAAGAGCTTGCACAAAAGTATCCGCAGTACGGTTTTGAACAGCACAAGGGCTACGGCACTAAGCAGCATTATGCAGCGCTTGAAGAATTCGGCGTATCTGACGTTCACCGCAGGACTTTCCTGAAAAAACTCTATGACCAGAAGTGAGACAGGTAAACTCGGTGAGGACAGCGTCAGCAGTTACCTCAAAGAGCACGGTTACAGCATAGTCGAACGGAATTACCGCATCAAAGGCGGCGAGATCGACATAATAGCTGAAAATGGTGAGTATCTGGTATTTGTCGAGGTAAAATCGAGGAAGCCCGATTCGCTCGTTACAGGATTTGAAGCGGTTAATAAACGCAAACGCGGTCTGATAATCAGAACAGCAGCTGAATATTGCTATCAGCACCCAAATCCGTATCAGCCGAGGTTCGACATCGCTCAGGTGACGATCAGTGCAGGCAAGGTGCTTAGCATAGAATATATTAAAAACGCCTATGATACAACAGGCTACAATTTCATTTTCTGAAAGGTGATATTATGTATTACAACAGTACAAGAAACAGCAGTGTAAAGGTAAGCAGCGCTGAGGCGATCACACAGGGCATCTCAGCTGAGGGCGGACTTTTCGTTCCTGAGAGCATTCCTTCACTCACACTTGATGAGATCAGTAAGATCGGTGACATGAAGTACGCTGACAGAGCAGCTTATGTGTTCTCAAAGTATCTCACTGATTTTACAGAAGCCGAGATCCATTACTGTACTGATAATGCTTATTCTACAAAAAATTTCGAGACAGAGAGCATTGCCGAGCTTGCTCATCTTTTTGACGGTACTTATATGCTTGAACTCTGGCACGGTCCTACCTGTGCATTCAAGGATATGGCACTTCAGATACTGCCGTATTTTCTTACAACTTCTGCAAAGAAGATCAACCTTGATAAGAAGATAGTGATCCTTGTCGCAACATCAGGCGATACAGGTAAAGCTGCGCTCGAAGGCTTCAAGGATGTTGAGGGTACATCTATCATGGTATTCTACCCTGAGGACGGCGTAAGTCCTATGCAGAAGCGCCAGATGAAGACGCAGGAAGGCTCAAATGTCGGCGTATGCGCGATCAAGGGCAATTTTGACGACTGTCAGAACGGTGTTAAGGCTATTTTCACAAATGATGATGTAAAATCTGCTCTCGAGGCAAAAGGTATGATGTTCTCAAGCGCAAATTCAATTAACTGGGGCAGACTTGTGCCGCAGGTCGTTTACTATGTTTCTGCTTATGCTGAACTCGTAAAGGACGGCGAAATAAACCTCGGCGACAAGATCAATATCGTTGTTCCTACGGGAAACTTCGGTAACATCCTTGCTGCTTACTACGCAAAGCATATGGGTATCCCGGTAAACAAGCTCATCTGCGCTTCAAATATCAACAATGTTCTCACAGACTTCATAAATACCGGTGTATATGACAGAAACAGAAGCTTCTACGCAACTGTATCACCTTCAATGGACATTCTCATTTCAAGCAATCTCGAAAGACTTCTTTACCTCATGACAGGCAGAGATGACGCTCAGATAAGAGAATGGTTCGGTAAGCTTGCTTCTGAGGGCAAGTACGAAGTTACAGCTGATGTAAAGGCAAAGCTTCAGGACGAATTTGCAGCCGGCTTCTGTGACGATGAGCACACAAAGCAGACTATCCACATGATATATGAGAAGTACGGTTATACCTGCGATACACACACAGCAGTAGCTGTTAAGGTATACAACGATTATAAGGCTGCAACAGGCGATACAACCAAGACAGTTATCGCTTCGACTGCAAGCCCGTACAAATTCAGTGCTGCTGTTCTCGAAGCACTCGAAGGCGTTGCGTCAGACATCGACGAATATGCCAAGGTGGACAAGATCTCAGAGATCTCAAAGCTTGATATACCTGCTGCACTTGCAGACCTGAAGAACAAGCCTGAACGTTTCAGCGATGTTATTGACAAATCTGAGCAGAAGGAGTATGTTCTCAATAAGCTCGGCGTATGAGTTTATACGTGATAGGTGATCTTCACCTGAGCTTCAGTGATCCGTCGAAGACTATGAGCGTATTCAACGGCTGGCAGGACTATCAGGAGAAGATAGAAAAAAACTGGCGGAATATAGTAAAACCGGAGGATACTGTCGTTCTTGCAGGTGACATTTCGTGGGGAATGTCGCTTCAGCAGGCACTTCCGGACTTTCAGTTCATTAATAGTCTCCCCGGTGAGAAGATAATCCTCAAAGGCAACCACGATTACTGGTGGATGACCATGAAAAAAATGGAGACTTTCTTTGAGGCTGAATCACTGACCACACTAAAGCTGCTTCACAATAACCACTATGCGTATGATAAATACGGCATCTGCGGTACACGCGGCTGGGTGAACGGTACAGACAATAAGGCGGATGTTCAGGACGAGAAGGTTCTGCGCCGCGAGGTACAGCGTCTTGAAACGTCAATAAATTCGGCACTTGAAGCCGGTCTTGAACCGATAGTCTTCATGCACTATCCGCCGATATTTGCAAATAATTTTAACTACGATATACTCGAAGTGTTATACCGCTGCAAGATAAAGAAGTGCTATTATGGACACATACATGGACGCTCAGCGCACGAATTATGTGTTCAGGGGGTATATGACGACATAGATTTTCACCTTATAGCCGGCGACTTCTTGCAATTTATCCCCGAACTTGTTCTGTAATTTGTGCAATATGCAGAAGTATTGAAAATCAGTGGAAAAATAATATAAAATGTGGTATAATATTCCAAGTATGTTATATATAATTAATGGAAGGACTATAAACCATGAGCTTAAAATCATCAAACAAAACAGATGTAAATACTACTGAGTTAGTAATTTCTATTGACGCTGAGGCTTTTGAGGCAGCAGTTGAAAAGGAATACCAGCGCCAGAAGAAGAATATCCAGATCAAGGGCTTCAGAAAGGGTAAGGTTTCCCGTAAGCTTGCTGAAAGAGAATTCGGCGAGGGCGCTTTCTATGAGGGTGCGATCAACGCTCTTATCGGTCCTGAGATCGACGCAGCAGTTAAGGAAACAGGTATCGTACTCGTTGACAGACCTAATGTTGAGATCATTTCTATCGACAAGGAAAATGGTGTTGAACTCAAGGCAGTATGCGTAACTAAGCCTGAGATCGAGATCTCTGACTATAAGGGAATCAAGGCTGCTAAGGTAGTAAACGAGATCACTGATGCAGACATCGACAAGCAGATCGACATCATCAGAAAGAAGAATGCCCGCATCGTTTCAGTTGACGACAGAGCCGCTCAGCTTAACGATGAAGTTACTATCGACTTTGAAGGCTTCTTCGGCGATGAGGCTTTTGAAGGCGGCAAGGGTGAGGATCATCCGCTTCGTCTTGGCAGCGGTCAGTTCATCCCAGGATTTGAGGATCAGATCGTAGGCCATAACATCGGCGATGAGTTCGATGTTGTAGTTACTTTCCCTGAGGACTACCAGATGGCTGATTATGCAGGCAAGGAAGCTACCTTCAAGACAAAGCTCAAGGCTATCAGCTATGAGGAACTCCCTGAGATCAATGATGACCTCATCAAGGATGCTACTGAATTCGATACAGTTGAAGAATACAGAAACGACATTAAGACAAAGCTCGAGGAAGCTGCTGAGAATCAGGCAAAATCTTCCTTCGAGAATGATGTAATGAACGCTATTATCGAAAAGGTTGACGCTCCTATCCCGAATTGTATGTTTGAGCAGAGAATAGACGCTCACATCCGTCAGTTCGAGCAGCAGCTCGGCGCACAGGGCATGGACATCAAGCTTTACTTCCAGTACACTGGTATGGATATGGATTCATTCAGAGAAACTTACAGAGAGAGAGCAATCAACGAAGTCAAGCTTCGTCTTGCACTTGAAAAGATCGCTGAACTCGAAGGACTTGAGCCAACAGAGGATGAGATCAATTCCGGTCTTGCAGATATCGCAGCTTCAAATAAGGTCGACGTTGAAACAATCAAGAGATTCATCCCTCTTGATGACTATGTAGATGACCTCAGAGTACAGAAGGCTGTTGACTTTGTCAAGGAGAACGCTGTGGTCGATAATTCTCTTGCTGAGGATAAGAAGGACGCTGAATAATCAGCCTTCGACATTATACGGTCAATACTTACAAATAATAATAATATACGAGTTGTCCCACAGCGCAGGTTGTGGGGCAATGGTTTTTAAGAAAGGGCGATGAATATGAGCAGTTTAGTACCATACGTAGTTGAACAGACCAGCCGCGGCGAAAGGTCTTATGATATTTTTTCACGTCTCCTCAATGACAGGATCATAATGCTGTCGGATCAGGTGAATGATACAACAGCAAGTCTTGTAGTCGCACAGCTTCTTTACCTTGAAAGTCAGGACAGTGAGAAGGATATCTCACTTTATATCAACAGTCCCGGCGGATCAGTAACAGCTGGAATGGCTATCTACGATACAATGAATTATATCAAATGCGATGTATCAACTATCTGCATCGGTATGGCAGCTTCAATGGGTGCGTTTCTGCTTTCATCCGGTGCTAAGGGCAAGCGTTTTGCGCTTCCAAACAGCGAGATCATGATACATCAGCCGCTTATCGGCGGAGGTCTCGGCGGTCAGCAGACCGACATCATGATACACGCTAAAAACCTTGAACGTACAAGAGACCGTCTCGAAGCTATACTTGCTGAGAATACCGGTAAAACTCTCGAACAGATCCACATCGACTGTGAGCGTGATAACTACATGATCGCGCAGGAAGCTATGGAATACGGTCTTATCGACAAGGTAATAGCAAAAAGATAAAGGTGGTTTTATAAATGGCAGAATCATTTAAGTCGTGCAGTTTCTGCGGAAAAGGCGAAAACAGAGTACACAGTATGTTTTCAGCCGGCAATGCTAATATTTGTGACGAATGTGTTTGCTATTGCTATGAAATGATCTATGGTCCCGGCATCGCAAAATCCCACAAAAAGGCTGCCAAGAAGGATGCGAACCAGCCTCTTTCTTCTATGAAGCTGCTCAAACCGCGTGAGATCAAGGAATTCCTCGATGAATACGTTATCGGTCAGGACGATGCAAAGATCTCGCTTGCAGTAGCTGTATATAATCATTACAAGCGTATCATGAGTCAGGATGAGAATGATCCGGACGATGACAAGTCTGATGGCGTTGAGCTTCAGAAGAGTAACGTTCTTCTCCTCGGTCCAACCGGTGTCGGTAAGACATTTCTCGCTCAGACTCTTGCAAAGCTTCTGAATGTACCGTTTGCTATCGCCGATGCAACAACTATCACAGAAGCCGGATATGTTGGTGATGACGTTGAGAATGTGCTGCTTCGTCTGATACAGGCTGCCGATTTCGACATCAAGGCTGCTGAACGCGGAATCATCTACATTGATGAGATAGACAAGATCGCGCGTAAATCCGAGAACACATCTCTTACCCGTGATGTAAGCGGTGAGGGTGTACAGCAGGCACTTCTGAAAATAGTAGAGGGTACAGTTTCAAATGTACCTCCGCAGGGCGGCAGAAAGCACCCGAATCAGGAAGTTATCCAGATCAACACTAAAAACATCCTCTTCATCTGCGGCGGTGCGTTTGACGGACTTGAAAAGCAGATACAGAAGCGTATCGGCAAAGCACCTATCGGTTTCGGCGGTGAGATAAAGTCGCATAAGGAAGAAAAGGATAACATTTTCAAGAAGGTCATCCCGAAGGATCTTGTAAAATTCGGTATGGTGCCTGAATTTGTTGGACGTCTGCCGGTAATTTCAGTTCTTGAGGAACTTGATGAGAATTCACTCGTGAAGATACTGACAGAGCCTAAAAATGCGCTTATCAAGCAGTATAAAAAGCTGTTTGAGTATGACGACATAGAGCTTGAGATAAACGATGATGCACTTATTGAGATCGCAAAGAAGGCTATCTCACAGAAGACCGGTGCACGCGGACTCCGCTCGATACTTGAAGGCATCCTTATGAAGACTATGTTTACAGTTCCGTCTGACGGAAGCATTGCAAAGGTAACAGTAACAGCTGACTGCGTTCTGAACGGTACTCAGCCGATACTCACAAACAGACGAAATAAGAATGTTACAATAGCAGTATAAATATGTATGGGACTCTGTACCGAGGTACGGAGTCCCTTTTTTGTTGCCTTATCAGCAGCCGCATCCGCAGCCGTTGTTGTTATCACAGCCGCAGCCGTTGTTGCATCCGCAGCCTGAGAAGAGAAGGATGAAGAGAAGGATAAGAAGAATGATCCACCAGCAGTTGTTACCGTCAAAACAAGAATTACACATAATCAAACACTCCTTAGTGTGATGTATTTGAAGCGATTTCTGTCGCTTCATAGTACATAGTATGCTGAGGAGAAAAAAGTGTTACAAAATTTTCCTGAGCCGTGAAATTCGACTATTATCGCATAGTATTAGTGGCATAATAATGATGTACAGTAAAGGGTACAATAACAGAAGAATTGGAGAAACTCAGATGCTTAACACAGAGAAATTCACAAAGAAGTCGCTGAGGATAATCGAATCCGCGGTAGGAAGCGCCTCAGAACTCGGACATACTTACATCGGAAGCGAGCACATACTCCTTGCAATGTCGGACGAAGGTTCATCGGAAGCGGCAGAGATACTCATTGAAAATGGTGTGGCGTATGACGATATACGCCGCGAGATAATCGAACTTGTAGGGCAGGGGAATCCAACTGCACTTAATCAGCGGTATTTTACGACCGCTGCAAAGCGAATACTCGAATCATCATGTAAGATCGCGGAGGCAGACAGTAAAAAGCAAGTCTCTCCGGAACATATACTTGCAGCTATTATCAGTGAGCCTTCAAGCAGCGCCTGTACAGTAATACGAAAAATGGGCGGTGATCTGAGTGGGATATGTTCCGGGCTCAACATGATCGGCTCTGACAGCGTACGCAGGGATATGTACGAATCAATACGTCCTAAGCCTTCACAAATGCCTAATCTTCTCAGATACGGCAAAAATCTTACTGATATTTCTGTGATAAAGAAGAATGATCCTCTCATAGGACGCGAAAAAGAAGTAGACCGTGTCTTGCAGGTGCTTGCAAGAAAAACGAAGAATAATCCTTGTCTGATAGGTGAAGCAGGAGTTGGAAAAACAGCAATAGTAGAGGGTGTGGCAGCTCTGTTTGTACGTAATCTTGTACCCGATTCGCTAAAGAACCGGTTTATAATCACACTTGACATAACCTCATTGCTGTCCGGTGCAAAGTACCGAGGAGATTTTGAAGAGCGCGTAAAAGCCTGCATGGAGGAAGCTGTAACAGCCGGAAATGTTATACTTTTCATCGACGAGATACACACGATAGTCGGCGCAGGTGCAGCAGAGGGTGCAATTGATGCGGCAAATATAATGAAGCCCCAGCTTGCTCGCGGTGAATTGCAGATAATCGGCGCTACAACATTTGACGAATATCGCAAGACAATCGAAAAGGATTCCGCACTTGAAAGACGTTTCCAGCCGGTATATGTAACTGAACCTGAGGCGGAAGGTTGTATCGGCATTATCAAGGGACTGCGGAAGAGCTATGAAAAATACCATAATGTAGAGATAAGTGATGAAGTGATAGAGCTTGCAGTAAATATGTCGATGCGATATATTTCTGACAGATTTCTGCCGGATAAGGCGATAGATGTCATAGACGAAGCCTGCGCGAGGGCGAAGATCTGCCGGAATACAGGCTTATGCTATAAGGACACAAAATACATCCGTCTTGCACAAATGGGTATAGGTCTGCGTGATGTCGGAAAGTATATAGACAAAAATGTACCCGTCAGCGTTTCGCCGGCGGATGTTATGGCGGTTATCTCAATGAAGACAGGTATTCCTCTGAACAGGATAACAAACGAGGAAGCAGATCAGCTTAGCCAGCTAAAGGAGCGCCTCTCAGAGAGAGTTGTGGGACATTCCTATGCGGTGGATAAGATCTCAAATGCGATAGTACGTGCAAAATCAGGCCTGCGCGACAGCAGCTGTCCGACAGCTTCATTCATGTTTGCAGGTCCTACCGGAGTTGGAAAAACAGAGCTTGCCAAAGCGCTTGCGGACTGTCTTTTCAATACTGAAAGCAGTCTTATACGAGTTGATATGTCGGAATACATGGAGAAGCACTCAGTATCGAAGCTTATCGGAGCGCCTCCCGGATATGCAGGCTACGATGACAGCAGCATGACACTCTGCGAGAAAGTACGCCGCAATCCCTATTCACTTATACTATTTGACGAGATCGAAAAGGCTGATCCGGAGGTACTTAATATAATGCTCCAGATACTTGATGAAGGCGTTCTGACTGATTCTTCGATGAGGCGTATCAGCTTCCGCAGCTGCATAATCATCATGACCTCAAACGTAGGGGCTGAGCAGCTTACGCACCGCACATCGGTAGGATTTTCCTCCGGCGACAGTGCAAAGGACGAAGAGCGTGTGCTTGAAAGTATAAGGCAGCATTTCGCACCGGAACTCCTGAATCGTATAGACGAAATAATAGTATTCGGCAGACTCGAAAAGCAGGACTTAATGAAGATCAGCAGGATAGCGCTTGATAACCTCAGCAAAAGAGCGGATAGTATCGGCATAAGACTTAGTTATTCGCCCGAGGTGATAGAAGCGGTCGCAGCCGCCAGCGAGACCGATAAATATGGCGCAAGACCTATCAAGCGCCGAGTTACGGAGCTTATCGAGAATGAACTTGCACAGATGATCGTTGATTCAAGCGTTACGAGCGGCGAGCAGCTGAGGGTCGAAATGACTGATGACCGCATAAGCTTCACGAAGGGAGTGGTAGTATAATAGCGGTACGCTCGGCGTACCGCTGATCACAGACCGGAAAAGTCAAAATCCGGGACATATTCCTCAGAAGCCGACCTCTTTTCCTGAGTATAGCCCTCTAAACCGAGTGCAGCAGCGTGATCTGCAACGCTGTTGTACTCCATTTTTGTTACACGGCGCTTCAGTTCCGGAAAATTATCACTTATGAAGCTGAAAGGCGTGTACTGGTTCATAATACTCACAAGACGCGAATCTGACGAAGTATTTTCCGCTATCCAGTCGATTATCTTCATAGAATCATGGCGATGTGAGGGGAGTACAAGATGGCGTATCACAGTACCCTTCAGCAGTCCGCCCTCATCATTGAAGATCAGTTTACCGACCTGTTCTATCATTTTCAGGACTGCTTCCGAAGCATAAAAGAAATAATCAGGGGCATCGCAGTACCTTGCTGAAATTTCAGGCGAGAAGTATTTGAGGTCAGGCAGATAAATGTCGATATAGCCGTTGAGCATGGAGAGCGTATCAGCGAGCTCATATCCGCCGGAGTTATAAACTATCGGGATACTCAGCCTGTGCTTAACGAGGTCGAGCGCGTTTATAATAACCGGAACAAAGTGAGTTGGCGTGACAAGTTCGATATTATCAGCACCTTTATCGGCAAGTCTGAGGAATACATCAGCAAGACTCTCCGTAGTAAGCGCCTTGCCGTGCATAAGGTTGCTTATAGAGTTGTTCTGACAGAAACGGCAATGCAGACTGCATCCGGAAAAAAATACCGTACCTGCGCCGTTTTTATAAGATATACACGGCTCTTCCCACATATGAAGGTAAGCCTTTGCCGCATGAACTGTACTGTTCTCGCCACAGTAACCTGCTCCGGAAGTACGGTCAGCACCGCACATTCTCGGACATAGCCGGCAATTTCTGAAAATTGAATCTGTATCCATGATAGCACCTTTTCGATAAATATATTATAATTGTATCACAAATCGTGCTGAATTGCAATAAACGCCCTTGAAAAATCGTCCGGAATATGTTAATATAAAGAAAACAGCAGACAATAGGCGGTCTGGGAATGGAGTCAAGACATGAAAAGGAAGATAACAGCGGCTCTGTGTGCCGGTGCAATGGCATCAGCAGCTTTTGCTTCATCGGCTGCGATTACCGGAAGCGCAGAGCAGTCACAGCGTAAGGTTAAGATAATGCCGGTAGGAGATTCGATAACCGACGGCTACTGGGAACAAGGCGGCTATCGCAAATATATGAGCTATACCCTTACTCAGAAGGGTATCACGGATATTGACATAGTAGGACCTAAAGGCAGCGATTCTGAGACCTTTGAATACAATGGGCAAGAGGTCGTATATGACGGCAACTATGCCGGTTACAGCGGATATGCGATACAGCAGATGTCAGGGACTGAGGCTCGTCAGGGAATACTTGAAACGCTTATGTCCGGCGAATATATCAGTACATTCAGACCGGATATCGTTCTGTTACAGATAGGCACAAACGACATAATCAGTAATTACAACGAAGGTATTACCGATAGACTTGAGAACCTGATAAACTACATACTTGATGAGGGAACAGCCGGAGAGACCGTTTTCGTGACAACGATACCTGATATGGATACAGCTGTCGTTTCAGAGTGGTTCTGGTCTTACGGTGAAAAGAAGTGGAACAGCACTCCGGAGGAATTTTCAGCACTGATACAAAGCTGTATTGACAGCTATAACTCGTCAATTAAGCAATTGGCGGCGAAGATGCAGTCAGAGGGTAAAAATGTCAGATTTGCCGATATACACAGCGTTGTAGACATGAAAGACGACCTCTACGACGGAGTTCATCCCAATGAGAGCGGCTACGAGAAAATGGGCAGATACTGGGCAGGAGTGCTCGAAGAATTTCTCAGCAATGAGACACATTCGACTGAACCGGTTGAGATCCCGCAGGAAGAGTACAGGATCGCAGATCTCGTAACACTTGGAAATTTCGTGCTCGGAAGGTATTCAGAAAACATTGATTTAGCATGGAAACGCCTTGATCTTGATAAAAACAACGCCCTCAACGGCTATGACTGTATATTAATGAGAAGAAAACTTTTTTCATTGTAACATATTTGGAACAAACTGCTTTGCTTGACATTATTTACATATTATGGTATAATTAATTAGTTATTGTAAAATTCATCTGAATGTCGCAATAATAGCGCACATTCAATTGTATAGCCTTACCTGCGGAGGGTTCCCATGAAAAGAATCAGAATCAATACAACACAGCCATATGATGTTGTCATAGAACGCGGAAGTCTTAAAAAATGCGGTGAATACGTTGCTTCGATCACATCCTCAAGAACAGCTGCTATCATTACCGATGATATTGTTGAAAAGCTGTATCTCGGCGATGTCAGGAGATCACTCGAAGAAAACGGATTCAAATGCACTTCTTATGTATTTCCAAACGGCGAGCAGTCCAAGAGTATCGAAAATCTGAGCAAGATATATGATTTTCTCTGCGAAAGCGAGATCACGCGAAGTGACATAATCATTGCTCTCGGCGGAGGAGTTGTCGGCGATATCAGCGGATTTGCCGCTGCTTCATACCTCAGGGGCGTTGACTATGTCCAGATTCCTACAACTCTGCTTGCACAGGTGGATTCCTCGGTGGGCGGTAAGACTGCTATCGACATTCCGGGCGGCAAAAATCTTGTCGGCGCGTTCAAGCAGCCGAGTATAGTTATCTCAGACAGTGACACATTGAAGACACTTCCGCCGGAAACTCTTGCAGACGGTATGGGAGAGGTCATAAAGTATGGCATGATACGTGATGAAGCGTTGTTTGAACTGCTTGAGAAGTACGATCTTGATACCTGTGACAGTATCATGGACGAGATCGTTGCAAACTGTGTGGACATCAAGCGAGTTGTTGTTGAGCATGATACGCTGGATAAGGGTGAGCGTATGATACTTAATTTCGGACACACTCTCGGTCATGCGCTTGAAGGCTGGCATCACTATACAGATTTCACTCATGGAATGGGTGTAGCAGCCGGTATGTGCATTATAACAGATAAGCTTGCACCACCGGAGATCGCAGAGCGTCTTAAAAACTGCGTTCAAAGATATAAACTCCCGACCGGTACTGATATACCGATGAGTGAGCTGCTTCCGTTCTGTTCCAAGGACAAGAAGCGTGAATCAGGCAGCATAAATTACATAATCTGCAAAACTATTGGCAATGCCGAGATCGTTAAAGTGGCAGTTCCTGAATTTGCACGTCTCATGGAGGGCTGATCGTGGATATAAGAATTACACCTTCTTTGCTCAAAGGAGCGGTTAGTATTCCCGCTTCAAAGAGCTGCGCCCACAGAGTTATCATAAGTGCGGCGCTTGCAGGCGGAAAATCTGTTATAACAGGCGTTACGATGTCCAATGACATTGACGCCACTATGAATGCGATGTCTGCTTTAGGAGCTTCATTCAGCGTTCACGGCGACACGATAACAGTAGAGGGCATAGAAGTCCCTACAACAAAGGCAGTTATCGAATGCAACGAAAGCGGCTCGACACTCAGGTTTGTAATGCCTATTGCAGCTGCACTCGGAACTGATTCTGAATTTAACGGACGCGGCAGACTTCCACAGCGTCCGATAGACATATACAAGCGCGAACTCGGCAAAAACGGCGTAAAATTTATCACAGCCGAGATGCCGTACAGACTGCGCGGAAAGCTTACAGGCGGCAGATACGAGATAGAAGGCAACGTCTCTTCACAGTTCGTGACAGGTCTTCTCTTTGCACTTCCGCTGATTGAGGAAGATTCTGAGATCGTGCTGACATCTCATCTCGAATCCGCACCGTATGTTGATATAACTATTGACATTCTCAGCCGCTTCGGTATTGTAATCGAGCGTACTGAAAACGGATTTTTCATAAAGGGCGGACAGCAGTACCGCGCACATAACGAAAAGATCGAAGGAGATTATTCTCAGGCAGCATTTTTCTGTGTTGCAAATGCTCTTGGCAGTGATATTGAACTCGGAAATCTCATTCCTGAAAGCGTACAGGGTGATAAAAGGATATTTGATATTGTCAGCGAAGCGTGTGATAACGGCAGGATAAGCTGCTTTAAAGCTGATTGTTCGGATATACCGGATCTTGTACCGATACTTTCGGTATTCGGCGCATTCGGGAACGGTGAATCAGTGATTTTCAACGCTGAAAGACTCCGCATCAAAGAAAGCGACCGTCTTGTTACAACAGCCGCAATGCTGAATGAACTCGGCGGCGATGTAACAGTCACCGATGATGGACTTATAATCCGTCCTACCGGTAATATGCACGGAGGCGTAGTTGACGGCGCAGGGGATCACAGAATAGTAATGGCAGCAGCGATCGCAGCAACACGTACATCCGGCGAGGTCACGATCAAAGGTGCCGAAGCCGCTGAAAAATCATATCCCGATTTTTTCAAGGATTATTCAGAACTCGGAGGTAGCATAAATGTCATCCATCTGGAATAACAGGATCTCAATATCAATTTTCGGCGAGTCTAACGGACCCGCTATTGGTGTTACGGTCGATAATTTGCCTTCCGGAGAATACATTGATGTAGAAGCACTTGCCCGCTTTATGGCGCGCAGGAATATCGGCAGAAACAAGGTTCGTGAGAACGTTATGCCGCACGTTATGTCAGGCATATACAATGACAGGACGACTGGCACACCGTTGTGTGCTTTTATACAGAATGTATCTGTAAAAGCTCCGCAGCACTCAAATCTCGACAGACTTTCACGTACCGGTCATGCTGATTATACAGGCGCTGTACGTTACCGTGGAATAAATGATTTTCGTGATGAGGGACACTTCACCGACAGACTGACTATACCGCTTTGCTTTGCAGGAGCTATATGTGCTCAGATCCTCGAAAGACGCGGGATTTATACCGGTGCTCATGTTCTGAGTATCCATAGCATCAAGGATAATCCCTTTGATCCGGTAAATATTACGCGTGACGGCGTTAAGAGTATCAGGGATAAGGACTTTCCTGTAATAAATGACCGCCGCGGCTGGCTCATGCAGGATGACATATACAAAGCAAAAGAAGCAGGTGAATCGCTCGGAGGTGTCATCGAGTGCGCGTCCGTAAACGTTCCGGCAGGCGTAGGCGCACCGATATTTGATGGTCTGAAGAATAACATTGCTCAGCTTATTTTCGGTATTCCGGGGGTTACCGGACTTGAATTCGGTATTGGATTCCGTTCTGCACGTATGGTCGGAAGCCAGAATAATGATGAGTTCTACGTCAACGATCGTGGGTATGTACTCTCAAAGACCAACAATCACGGCGGTATAATCGGAGGAATATCATCCGGTATGCCAATAACTCTGAATGTAGCGGTCAAGCCGACTGTCACAAACCTTGACAGCGGTGAAGAGATACAGGAGACCTGTACAGTGCCATCGACAGTCACAAGTGTTGAAGCGGCTGTAAACATCGCACTTCTTTCACACATGATAGATTATCCGAATTTCTGTTAAGGAGTTCATATGCAGGAAGAAAATATAAAAAAAATGGCAGCCTTTGCCGATACGGAGATCAAGGACGTTCCTACGCTCAATATACTTCTTTGTTATCTGCTGTATAAGATCGCAAAGCCTGTTGAGACCGAGCAGCTTTATGAGATCGCTATCGGAACAGGGATCGTAAACTATTTCTATTATCAGGATTCGATCGACTATCTGCTGAAAAACGGTCTTATTTCACTTGATAAGGACGAAAGCGGTCTTGATGTCTATGTTCTCCAGCCGAAGGGCAGGGAATGTGCGCGTGAATTAAAGACCTATGCACCGAAGTCTTACAGAGACAAGCTTGTGCTTGCCGCACTGAGGTATTTTGCCCGCAGAAAGGCTGAACAGGAATTAAAGATCGAATACATAAAGGTCGAAAACGGATATTATGTATATATAAGATGTCTCGATGTCAGCTGCGATCTCATGGACATGAAGCTTTATGCGCCTGACCTCGCACAGGCAAAAATGATAGGGGAGCGTGTGCTTCTGAATCCAGCCGGATTCTATGGAAAAGTGGTCGAGCTTGCTCTCTCGAATGAAGAGCCGCCCTATGATCTCAGCGACAATTAATAAAAATTAAAAGACTCCTTTCGGAGTCTTTTTTTATTGGTCAAGATTTTTGCGGATAACGGTTCCCTTAGGGAAAGTCATATCACACGGGAATGAGAAATTCATCATAGCGTGATTAGCTGTTTCGATCTGTTCACCGTTTTCGTTATAGAGAATATCGAGTTTCATTTCGACCGGTTTCTGCGACGGGGCAAGCAGTTCAACAGTATCTCCAGCGAAGAAGCGGTTGCGCTGAGTACAGTAGACCTTACCGTCCGCACATGATTCAACGACGGCAACAACGTCATAGTTGCGTATATAGCCACTATTTTCGTAATACTGCGATTCTTCCGGAACTCCGAAGAAGAAGCCGTTGCAATATTTACGGTGACTTACTTTGAATACCTCATCGCGTATCCAGTCAGGCAGCTTGAAATTGTATGGATCTTTGTAATACTCGTCAACAGCCATCCGGTAAGCATTCGTAACGACTGCTACATAGTAAGCGGACTTAGCTCTGCCTTCAATTTTAAGGCTCATAATACCGGCTTCGGCAAGCTTATCAATGTGATCTATCATGCACATATCCTTGGAATTGAGGATGTAAGTGCCTTTTTCGTCCTCATAAACCGGGAAGAATTCGCCCGGACGCTTCTCTTCCATGAGGTGATAGCCCCATCTGCATGGCTGAGCACATTCGCCGCGGTTAGCATCACGATTAACTAGGTACTGCGAAAGCAGACATCTTCCTGAAAAGGAAACACACATAGCACCATGAACGAAGGTCTCGATGTCGAGTTCCGGACTTGTTTTTGCTCTTATCTCAGCGATCTCGTCGAGCGACAGCTCACGCGCGAGTACAACTCTCTTAGCGCCCATATCGTACAGCTCACGCGCAGTAACATAGTTTACTATGCCGGTCTGAGTTGAAATGTGTATCTCCATATCCGGAGCATACTTCTTAACGAGCGAGAGCAGACCAATATCCGCAACGATAAGCGCATCCACCTTAGCAGATACTGCCTCCTCAACGAACTTCTGAAAGAATGGTATCTCATTATTCCGCGGCAGGGTATTGCAGGTGACATACACCTTTATACCTTTTGCATGAGCGGTATTGACCGCATTTACAAGCTGTTCGTAATCAAAATTCATGGGCGAAGCGCGCATACCGAACTGCTGACGTCCGAGGTAAACAGCGTCTGCACCGTAGTTTACAGCAGCGCCGAAGCGCTCCTCGTCACCGGCTGGTGCGAGGATTTCGAGTTTATTGTTGAGCATTTTCAGCACCCTCCTGCTGAGCAGGTTCCTTAGCAGCCTGTTCAGCCTCTCTTGAAGCCTGTTCAGCTTCATACTCAGCCTCTTCAGCGTGTATTACATCGAGATTAGCAAGATGTTCTTCGTAGGAAACAGCAAATTTGGTCTCAGCTGTGTAGATATTAGCAGCGAAGTACTTATAATCTGTCTGCGGTGCATCAAGTACAGCGTCGATAGCGTCAGTACCCGGATTGCAGATAGCTCCCGGAGGAAGTCCCTGAGCAATATAGGTATTGTAAGCGTCAAGCATAGTCGGGTTAGGTACATCGAGGCGCGGCTTGATAGTAAGATTAGCGTAGTTCTTGGTAGGATCCGACTGAAGCTTTCCTGCAAATTCCTCCGGATCGTTTCTACGGTTCCAGAATACAGAAGCAACGTCCTTCATAGTGTCCGGTGAAGCAGCTTCGAGCTGAACTATCGAAGCGAAGGTGATGAGCTGATCGAGAGTAAGTCCGCGCTCATTCATTTTACTGTAACGTTCCGGAGTCATTTTCTTATTGAAGTTGAAGTATATCTTCTGGCATACCTCAGTTACGTCCATATCCTCACTGAACATATAGGTATCAGGGAAAGCGTAGCCTTCCATACGTCTGAATTTCAGGCTGTTGTCAGTTCCCTTGAGCTGATTTTCAAAGTCACATCCAAGGCCGCCCGAATTGAAGGTGAACAGGAAGTCTTTAGCCTTACATATCTTCTTTTCTTCGAGCTGTTCTGCTATCCAGTCGAGGTTCTTGCCTTCCGGTATAGTGAGTTCGACCGGATTCTTAGCCTCGCTCTGAGTAGTTGTGAGCTTTTGGATTATAGTTTCATAAGCCATATTGCCTTTTATGAAGTGTTCACCCGGAACGTAGGCAGCGTCAGATTTTCTGAGCTTCGAGAAATAGATGAAAGCCTTTGGCGAACGGATGATACCTTCATCCTTTAGCATATATGCGATCTCCTCGGTAGTAGCGCCATCTTTTACGACAATGAGGTGAGTTGAATCATCCTTGCCGATTCCGAGCATATCCTTGCCGAAAGCGATGATAACGAGGGAAAGAACGATAGAAACGGCAACGATGAACGTAGTGAGGATAAGAACACCCGGAACACGGCTGCGTTTCTTTTTCTTCTTTTTCTTTTTCGGATTATGTTGAGAACGCATAGGCTGCATAGGCTGTCCGAACTGCTCCTGAGGCGGCATATCTTCCGGCATATCATGGCTTGGATAACCGCTGTCCTGAGAAACGTCCTCCGGAGTATCACCAGAAGATCTCTGAACAGGTTCGTCCTCAGCCGGCGAAGGCTCAGGAGTCTCGTCAGTTACAGGCTTTTCATTTTCAGCCTTATTATCGAGCTCGTTAAGTATATTGTTAATGAGATCATCGTTATTGTTCATTACAATAAAACGTCCTTTCTTCGGTTATTATCATATCGACAGTGAAGTCGTGTTCAAGAACAGGCAGATCGTCCGCAATCATACCTTCGTAAGCAAGTGCAATAGTGCGGATATACGGATGCTCAGCGAGAAACCGGTCGTAGAATCCGCCGCCGTAGCCGAGCCTGCCGCCGTATTCAGTGAAAGCAAGTCCGGGGACTATACATACAGTAACATCAGAAGTATGTGGCTGCGGGAGAGAGGATTCAGGCTCGCGGATATTGTATTTGCCGGCAGCACCGCTTTTGAGCTGCGACAGATCAGTTATTATGTGGAATGTCATGTGACCGTTCTCTCCGCATCTTGGGAAAGCCACAGTCTTACCCATTGAGATAAGCTGTTCAGCCAGTTTCCATGTGCTGATCTCTGATCCGAACGAAGCGTAAAGCAGAACGAGATCGGCATTGACTACCTGTTTGAGTGACAATACATCAGCTGTAATAGTATTATCCCTGACGTCTGACTTCAATTCTTTTCTCAGCGCGGAATACTTTTTCCGCAGAGTTTTTTTGTCTGTCATTTCAGAAGCACATAATAGCCTTGCGCTGACGGTCGCTCTCAGCTTTTGAAACGGCAGCCTCGACCAGCTTGAGACCAAATTCGATAGCAGTACCTGCACCTCTTGAAGTGATGTAGATACCGTCCTGAACTACCGGATCTTTCAGTACCTCAGCACCTTCAAGCTGAGCTTCAAAGCCCTCATAGCAGACAGCCTTCCTGCCTCTGAGCAGTCCCTTATGACCAAGAACTGACGGAGCAGCACAGATAGCGCCGATATACTTGCCGTTCTTTACGCAGAAGTCAATAGCGTTCTGGACATAAGCCGACTTTTCGAGATTCAGAGTCCCCGGCATACCGCCCGGCAGAATTATCATTTCGAGTTCGTCGGTAAGTGCGGCTTCCTGAGCGATAGTATCAGTTACAACAGTGACACCATGCGAACTTGTAATCATATTATCGCCCACACCGACTGTAACGACTTTTTTGCCGCTGCGTCTTAGCAGGTCGATAGGAGCGATAGCTTCAGTTTCTTCAAAGCCATCAGCAAGAAAAGCGTAGATCATAATAAAAATCCTTTCATTTGAATGTAACTATATTCTTTTCTACGAGGAAAGCCGGGTGATAGGAGAGTTTTGATTTTCTCAGTCCCTCGATCCCCATATCTTCTTCGCGGTTGATATATCTGAAGTCTGCCGCAGCGGACTTAGCAAAGCAATTGTTGATCGCGGCGTATATGCCGTTGAAGGAAGTATCAGCTTTTTCAATGTGTACACAGAACGTATCGGAATTAAGTCTTTCGCCTATCGTGAGAGCAGCGATCCTGCCGTCTATACGTATTATTCCGCCGGTCAGTCCGAGTTCCGAGTAATAACTGAAATAGGTGTTTATCGCAAACTGTTCAGCAATGATCGAACCCTCGCTGTAAGGGTACTTCTCATTGTAAGTCTGCGTACTGAAATATATACAGTCATCGAGATCCTTCTCGGTAATTATCGAAAATTCATAAGGTATCTCGCTGAATCTTGCGATATGATTGCGTTTCTGGTGATACTTCCTGCCAGCAAGACCTATGAGATCGGCGGAGTTATAGACGTAATCAGAAGAATCACGGTCAGGCGCAATGCTGAACTGTTCGGGGAACAATTCGTAAAGAATATCGAGCACAGGCTTTGTAACACCTGTAAGTATCAGCGGACTGTTTTGTAGTGCCGAATAGTCTCTCAGGACACCTATAAGCTCTCTTACATCGCCCTGACCTGCTGGAAACACAAAATGCGGATGACCGTCATCGGTATCAAAAGCACAGCAGATATAGAAGTCCTTGTAGAAAGATATTTTAGAGCCGGCAAGTCTTCTCCAAGCCATGTTGTTGGCGAACGAGTATTCACATCCCCTGAAATCGGAGAGCCTCAGCGCAGTACATATACGCTCTTTGTCGGATATTTCAATATCTCTGAATTCGAGCATTATTTATTCTTACCTGCTTCGTTTCTGAGTTCTGAATAGCGCTTTGTCATTTCGGCAGCCTTTCCGCAGGACATTTTTCCTTCCGGACATTTACCGCCCGAAGCGCACGGCGGACCGGCACTTGCGAACAGATTCGGGGCTATATCCAGACAAAGCTTCAGCATTTCATCAGCGACCGCACGTATTTCCCACTGAGCTCTGTTGCAGCAGCGGTGACTGAAAAAATTGAACAGCGAGCGGACGTTCATAGTAACAACAATCTTGGTCTCGCAGGCATTTGGGAGCAGAAAACGCGCATCCTCATTGGCAAGCTTACGCGCTTTTGAAGCAGCAGACTTTTCGTCCAGCCCCTGAGCGATGAAATCAGCTTTATGCTTTTCAGTCAGGAGGTCGGCGATCTTGGCGTAGCTTTCGGTGATCTCAGAGATAATGCGGTCAAATTCGGATTCAGCCTCCGGAAGTTCACTTATAGCAGGAGGAGTAATAAAATCAAAGCCGTTCTCGTTGACGTATCTCTGACTCTTCTGAGAGTAGGAGGCTATTCTGTGACGTACAAGCTGATGTGAACAGGCTCTTGAGATACCCTCAATACCGAAAGTAAAGGAAACGTGTTCCATAACGCTTTCATGACCGATAGAAACGAGCATATTTATAAAATCTTTGGTCTTATCTTCGGTGAGGCCATCCATGAGTGAGGAAATATCACTGTTTGAGTAGCAAAGCTTAGCCGCAGTAGCGACGATCTTTTCGGGATCGGGTGTATGAGCGAGCAGTTCGACTTTCATTATGTAGCCTCCTAAAAATGAACATATACTATTATTCTATCATTATAATAAGAAAAAGTCAAGAATATGTGAGCAAATATCTTATAATATAAATTTTTAATTTGATTTAACTGTGAAATTTTGAAAAAAATTTCGTTTTTACTATGGACAAATTCAAATTAATGTAGTATAATATAACAGTATTTGAAATTTGGTCTGTACTTTCGCAAACATGACCGGAAGTATGATTTTATTTTGAGAACATAATATCGGAGGAATCATAATGAGAAAATTCACTAAGTTTGCCGCAGCGGCAGCTGCATTTACTCTTGCTGCAACATCATTCGGATGCAGCGCTCCGGGAGCGGTGACTATCGGCAGCGGTACTAAAACAGCTCTTACTGTTGATGGATACGATATCCGCGCCGGCATTTTCATATACAACGAATTATCAGCCTACGATGAAGCTGCATACAAAATCTCTCAGAAGGACGGCGCATATCCTTCCGCTGATGATATTGAGAATTCACGTATAGATGACCTTGATGCATCTGACTGGATACAGGATAAGGCTACTGAATATTGCCGTCAGTTCGTTGCTACCGAGCGTGAATTTGAAAAGGTAAACGGTTCACTTACAGCTGATGATTACACTAAGATAGACGAAGCTGTTGCTTCTGCTAAGGAGCAGGATTTCCTCGGTGATAACGGAATCGGTGAGCAGTCAATCAGAGACCTTTACGAGAACAACTACAAGCTCAAGTATCTCTTCGACTACTATTACGGTATTGACAAGCAGTACGGTTGTTCAGAGCAGGAACTCAAGGATTATTACAAGGATAACACAGCAAGAATCAAGTATCTTTCGATCAGTCTTTCGGATTCTGAGGGCAATAAGCTTGAAGGCGATGAACTCAGAGAGATCGAGAAGAAGATCGACGGCTATGTAAATCAGATAAACTCTGTAAGCGGCGATGAAGAAAAATTCAAGGAATTCGACAAGGTAAAAGCTGATTACGAGGAATACCAGAAAAAGAAGCAGGAAGAAGCTACCTCAGAGGCTGCTGCTGAAGACGGCTCAACTACTGATACAACAGTAACTACTACTGCCGCTGACGATGCATGGAGCAACGAAGACACAACCACAACAACTACAACAACAGATCCGTTTGCAAACGAAGTTACATTGGCTAAGTACACCTCAACAACTGCACCGGTAGGAGAAGCGGTTGAGGTCACAACTTCTGAGCCTTCGGACGCTGAAAAGGCAAGTACAGCTTTCAACGATAAGGTATTCAATGACCTTGAAAACTACAAGGCAGTTCGCTACGATTACGATTCAGCAACAGCTTACATACTTATCAAGGCTGACATTGAAAAGCGTATGACCTCTGATGATCTCTGGTCGGACGAGGTTAAGGAAAATACACTCAACAAGAGATATTCACAGGATTTTCAGGATATGATGAAATCACTTGCTGACACACTTTCGGTTAACAAGAACAAGAAGGCATATAAGAGATATGCACCGTTCAAGCTTGATCTTGAACAAAGCTGATAAAAATGGTAAAGGACAGTTCGTTTGAACTGTCCTTTTTTTAATCTTTTCTTTTTTGAAGACGAATGTCTTCGCCTTTGAAATCGCAGTAAACACTGGAAGAAACGATACGTGAAACGATACGTTCATCATATCTTTTGCTTATGCCTTCAAAATTGAGGTTAGTGCTGATTATTGTCTGCTTGCCGCTGTTCAGTCGCGAGTTTATTATATTGTATATCGTCGACTTGTAGAACGGTGTTTCGTATTCAGTACCAAGATCATCAAGTATAAGGAGTTCGGCATTCAGAACAGTATCAATTGTTTCCGCAGAGGAATTCCTGCTGAAATGCTCTTTTTCGATTTTTCTGAGAATGTTTATGGCAGAATCATAAACGACCGCAAATCCTTTACTAAGAACCCTTTCAGCGATAGCGAGCGAAAGGTGAGTCTTTCCGAGACCGGTTCTGCCGCTCATAAAAATGCTTCTTTTGTCGTACGGGAAATCATCGGCATATTTTTTTGCAAACTCAAATATTTTCTGCATTGTGATACGGTCTTCGCCGGAATAATAGCCAAGACTGAAAGTATCGAACGTTGAAAGCCGTACCTGCGAATTCTTGTTGAACTCATCTGCTGCAAGTTTACCGCATATCTGACGCATACATTCACATATTTCGCCGTTACGGTATCCCGTATCCGAACATTTTTCACAGTGATAGTGAAGATCGAGATAGTCGGCAGGAAGACCGTACTTCACAAGTATGTCACGCGACATTTTCTGCGCCTGAAGATTGTATCTTTTCATCTGTTCGACACGCGCCGTAACATTGGGATCATGGCTTCCTATAAGACTTATAAGCTGCTTTCCGGTATTGAAAAGCTCATTGTTTATCTCACGGATCTGCGGTATTTTGTCGTTGATCTCACGTATGCGCTCTTCGTTCTGCTGGACAGCTTTCTGACGGCGGCTGTCAATGATACTCTGAGCTTTTTCAAAGATCTCGCTGTTCATATTTTCGACCTCTTAAAACTTATTAATAATGAAATTGTACTTATCAATATCCGATGAAACTCCTGATTGACTATCAGAAGCGTTCTTCTGCTGTCTGAATGAGTTCTCACTTTCAGCGACAGCAGCTTTGGTAGTAAGACCTTGTTCCTGCCAATTCTGGAGAATTCCGTTTATGTATTCAAATGAAAGCTTGTCTATTGATTCGATAGTTCTCTCGTAAGCAAGCCTGAGAAGCTCGTCGCTGTAACCGGCTTTTCTCCACTGCGTGAGAAATACAGTCTGTTTTGAAGTTGGCTTACGGTTCATTTCAAACAGCTTCATTATTTTGCCGGTATAATCGTGAGAAGCGGTCAGCTTATCGACCTCTTCCTGAGCAGCAGTCAGTGTATTGATGTCATTTTCAGCCCATGAGTAGGCGATCTTTTCGATATAGCCGCAATTGGTCTTTTCAATGCTGATGCAGTAGTATATCAGTGTGACGATGACTTCTCGTTTGAGACCAAGATAATTGTGCATCCAGATAAGTGAATTCTGCTGAGTGTAGCTGAGTTTGCCAAGTGCGGTTTCTGCGACCTTGAACAATTCGGCAATGTCGTTTGATCCGCTGATAGTACGCGAGATCTCGGAAGGTGTCAGGTTCTGGCGCTGGCGTTCCGGAAGCTTATTTGCAGCCTGATCCTGCACATTGCGAGCGACCGGTTTATTGAGCGGCTCTTCGATGACAGACATAGAAGCGACCGGTACTTCTTCACGGGCAGTATTCTGTGGAGTGAGTACGTTTACCTGCTGCCAGAAGAGCATAGCATCGGCAGCCTGCTGAGGGGAAACACCGGTATTGAGAGAGATCTCCTCATCAGAACAATTTTTGCCTGAATATCTCAGAAGGTACAGCAATACCTTAAGCTGATCGGCAGAAGCAAGTTTCAGAAAATTATCAGCGACAACGCATGGAACGCCGAACATTGTACCCCATATTCCGCTGTTGGTTTTATACTCCACAAAAGATACCTCCAAAAAATACTGTAAAAAACATTATATCATATTTTTCGGAAAATGTCACCGTGCAAATATAACAAACAGCGCAGCAAACTTCTGGTAATTTTTATTCATGAGAGTTGAGTATCCTGATAGCCTCAGCGTACTTTTTCGATAATCTGTCGTGGAGCTCGGGAGCTGCGTCAAGCCTTGTGAGGTCGGAATTATGAGCTATATCAGCAAGTTTGACTTCCAGTGCGATAGGATCATTTCTGATAGCTCGCAGATAGTCGGCGTAATTCTGATCCGGTCTGTGAGTTAAAAGGCTTACAGCTTTTGTGACCTCAGGCGGAAATACTATTTCAAGATCAGCGAGTGAAATATCGGTGTCCTCGACAACATCGTGCAGAAGCGCCGCGCATACGGCGTATTCAGTTGTCATGCTTTCAGCAACGTGTATCGGATGAAATATGTAGGGGACACCGCCTTTATCGTATTGTCCATGATGAGCAGAATAGGCGATATTCATTGCTCTTACAGTCAGTGGTGTGTAGATCATAAGCGGTCGAAATTATTGTCTATAAAGCTTATAAGCGGCTTACGGATGACAAGTTCACGATTTTCACACCACCAGTCGAAAGACTCCTTGAGACCGATGCTGAGCGGCTTCAGATCAGGAAGTACCGACATCATACGTGTGACATCAAGTTCGTACTCATAGTCGTAGAACGGGAAGTAAGACCGCTGGGGAATATCTGCATTAATACTGCGGATCTCAGGAGTTTTGCCGGCAGCCGCATAGCATTTGTTCACCCATTCAAGTACACTCACTGATACGGGCTCACCAACATTGAATATGCGGTATTCAGGTCTGGATTCGATGATTCTCTCCATAAGTCTGCACATATCAGCGATATGTAAAAACTGAAGCTTCATTGATGCATCTTTGGGCACGTAGAACGGTCTGTTTGCGAGAGCACACTCAAACACAAAGGCTTCACGGTAAAGGTTATTCATAGGACCATAAAGATATGGCGGACGTATTACATAAGCATCGCGAACTCTTCCGAAGAGTTCATGTTCTGCGGCTATCTTATTAAGACCGTAAGCCCCCCAGATAGTATTCCTGCCGCATTTAGCGTCCTCGCGGAAAGGCTGCGGAAGGGCTTCCGGATAGACAGCACTCGAACTGATAAGGATATAAGTTCCGAATTTTCCCAAGCTGTCAAGCAGACAGCGCACATCATGTTCGTTGTAAGCAGTTATGTCAAGAACGGCATCAAAAACAATGTTTTTTAGCAGAGATGCGGCATTGTGACGATCTCCTTTGAGGTGTATAACGCCTTCTGACTGAGGTTTGCTTCCGCGGTTCAGGACATATACTTTATGACCGCGATCGACAAAGTATTCTGCTGTAAATCTGCTTGCAAAGACAGTACCGCCTGTTACGAGAATATTCATATATGATCCTCCTTTAGTCAATACAAGCTGATTATAACATAAAACCGCATAAATAGCAAGCAACGCTAAGAAAAAGCGCTGTTTTCCGATGTTACAGGGGAGTAGTATCATACATTCTTCTTAGCTTTTCAATAGCCTTTTTCTCGATGCGTGATACATAAGAACGCGAAATATTCATATGTTCTGCGGTCTGGCTCTGAGTGTGAGGCTTTTTGCCGTAAAGACCATAGCGGTAAATTATCACATCGAATTCACGTTTATCAAGGCATTTACCGAGAAAGCGGTAAAGCTGGCGTGATTTTATCAGCGTATCGACTTGTTCGTGAATATCGATTCCATCATCTATCAGATCCATGAGAGTAAGTGAATTTCCGTCTTTATCAGTCTCGACAGGTTCGCTTATGTAGACATCTCCTGCGGACTTCTTAGCGGCTCTGAACCTCATGAGTATCTCGTTATCTATACACCTGCTTGCATAAGTGGCAAATCTTGCACCTTTAGTGTAATCGAAAGTGCTGACAGCTTTGATAAGACCTATCGTGCCTATCGAGATGAGTTCATCCTGATCTGACTGCGAGGATGTGTATTTTTTCACGATATGGGCAACAAGTCTGAGGTTGTGTTCAATAAGACGATTTTTTGCTGCTTTATCACCATTGTACATCTGTTTGAAGCATTCTTCCTCATCTTTTTTGGAAAGAGGCTTCGGAAATGCAGCGTTACATTCAACATGAAGTGCAAAAAAGAAAAGATTGCGGATAAGTTCAAAAAACATATTATCCCTCCCTTACAGTTATAGTGCATAGTATGCGGCAGAGCTTGAACAATATTATTGTGAAAAGAATTACATAAAACAGTCTTCAAGAATAAATAAAATAAAAAAACAATAGAAGTATATTGACGTTCTGCAAGAAATATTATATAATTAAAGTGTGTGAAATCTCACAGAAAGTAATAACAGTATCGGCTGTTACAACAACCGGAAGAAGTGATAAAGTGAAAAATTATGTATCAGCGTCAGTGCTCAGCGCGGATATGCTGAACCTTCAGGACGAGATACGAAAGCTTGAAAGCAACGGCATCGAAATGCTGCATTTCGACGTTATGGACGGCGTATTCGTAAATAATATCACATTCGGACTCCCTGTTCTTGAAATGGTGAGGAAGTCCACTGATATGACGCTCGATGTACACCTCATGATAACAGATCCGCTGAAATATGCCGAAAGATTTGCAAAAGCCGGCGCGGACTATATTTCGTTCCACATTGAGAGCGAGAGCGATACGGCTGAAACTATAAAGGCTATCAGGTCATGCGGCGCTAAGGCTGCTCTTGCAATAAAGCCTGCAACACCGGCAGAAGCGGTATATGAGTATCTTGATAAGCTTGATATGGTACTCGTAATGACTGTCGAACCCGGTTTCGGAGGTCAGAGTTTCATTCCCGAAACTACCGAAAAAGTTAGAAAAATAAGGAATAAGGCTGATGAACTCGGTCTTGATATAATGGTAGAAGTAGACGGCGGTATCAATGATGCTACCTCAGAGATAGTAAAGGAAGCAGGGGCAAACGTCCTTGTTTCCGGAAGTTATCTGTTCAGAGCCGCAGACATGGCGTCAGCTGCTGCCGGACTAAGGAAAGGTAAGATATGCTGAAAAAGGCGAAAAAAGAGCGCCTTATATGGCTCGATATAATGATCACGCTTTCTGCTCTTGAATTAATGGCGTATTTCTATTACGGTGTTAGAGCAGCTGCACTCGGATGCCTGTGCGTAGGAGTTTCTCTTATAGCCGAAGTGATCTCGCAGAGAGCAATGGGACGCAGATTTAATGCCGATGATCTGACCTGTACATCTGATGCACTGATAATATCACTGATGTTCTCAGCAGCTATGAACTACAAGCTCGCAGTATTTGCCTGCATTTTTGCAGTTGTGGCAGCCAAGAATATATTCGGCGGCAGGCGCAACATGATATTTTCACCGGCTGCGGCGGCTTATATATTCATACTGACTTCGTGGAGCAAGGAACTTCTTATGTATCCCGAGCCGCATAATCATTTAGGACTTACAGAAAAGCCGGATGAGCTTGTATATTCAGCTTCACATACATTTAACATCACGGGGAAAATGGAGCTTACAGATTTTGAGATACTCATGGGCAATTTCAGCGGTCCTGCCGGTTCGCTCAGTGTACTTCTGCTCGTTATCTCAGCTGTAATGCTTATATTCCGCGGAGATATTTCCGCCGGAGCATTTCTTGGCTCTGTAAGCGGAACAGCTGCACTTGCGTTGATTTCGCCGGTAGGTGAATCGCGTATAGATTCAGTCGGATATTCGATAGTATCAAATATGGTGTTGTTTGCTTCTGTATATATCATTGCAGATAAGCGTATAGCACCGCACAGAGATTTCTACGCGTTTTTCTACGGATTTTTCATCGCAGCCTTTGCCTATGTAATAGTTCTCACCACTGCTAAGGAAAATGCAATAATCATGGTATCTGTGCTGTTCACGCCAGTAGCTCTCGGATTAAAAAATCTTGAAAAGCGTATTGATAAAGCGATAGATCAGGAAAAAAATGAAGCTGCGGAACTTCTTGCTGTGAAAGAGCAGAAGGGAGGCGCGACATATGAATGAAAACAAAAGATCTGTATTCGCAGGAATACTCGGTGATAATGCAGTCCTTTCCGGACTTATGGTCATTTCACCAGTGATAGTATGCGGAGACCATATACGCAATGCACTTGTACTCATATACGCCTTTTCAACAATAACTTTTCTGTCGGTGATAATCTCGTCATTTGTACCGCGAAAGCTGCCATATGCCGTCAAAATAATGATATACGCTGTGATCTCATCGCTTGTATATCTGCCGGTAAGAACTGCTGCGGATACATTTTTTCCGGATTCAGTAGACAGGATCGGGATCTATTTTCCGCTGCTTGCTGTAAATTCGTTTATCGTATTCCAGAGTGAGGTCAGGTTTTTCCGTATGCCGCGTGTAAAAATGACTTTATCTCTGCTGTTCTATATCATTGGTTTTGATGCGGTCATGCTTATTACAGCCTTTATCCGCGAGCTCTTCGCTTACGGTACTATAAACAGCAAAATGGCGGATGCCGATACACTTATAAGCGGTCTTGGCGAACCTTTCGGCGGCTTTATTTTCCTCGGACTTATGTGCGGAGTTTACCGCAAGATACGTTCAATGGCGAGCCGAAGCAAAAATACAGCAAGGGGTGAAACTGATGCATCTGGTAAATGATCTGATCGTTTTTCTTGCTGCAAATCTGATACTTAGTCAGGCTCTCGGCATAAGTACAATGTTCATAGCTGCCGGAAGCCGCAGGAATCTTGTTGGAACAGCCTGCTGCATAATGGTATTCACAACAGTCGGAACAATGGCGGCATACCTTATAGACAGTGCGCTTCCGAGCAGACTTTCGGATCTGAGACTGTTATTCTACACACTGGCAGTCGGTGTTATGTACATCGGTTCGCTTGGTGCAGTTTACAGCATAAAACGTCTTGATTTCGCGGTTATAAGGAAATATATACATCTTTCAGCATTCAACTGTGCTGTTATGGGAACTCTTTTCACAATAAGCGATAAAGCACGTTCTGACAGTTCACTCATGAACTTTGCAGAATACCTCAAATTCGGCTTTGAAGCCGGTTTAGGCTTTATAACAGCAGCTCTTATACTTACGGCTGCATACAGAAAACTCAACTCATCGAAAGTGCCGGCATCATTCCGCGGATTTCCTGCAATGCTGGTATATACAGGAATAATTTCGATGGCAGTATACTCTTTGAAGTGATAGTACAAAAGAAATAATACAGGAGCACTAAAATGGGACGAAAAACTAAAGGAAGGAAAATCTATAAAACTAAAGAAAAAAATTATTACGGCAAAACTCCTCTTGGAAAAGCTTTTTCCGTTGCGCTCTCGGTACTGCTGATCGGCGGTCTTGGCTTCATCGGATACAGTGTAGCTGAACCGATAGTGAAATATACCAAGAAAAAGGGCGATGATACGGTAAATGTCTCGGATACCTCAGATCCTTCTGAACGAAACGGTTCAGGCAGCGAAGATTCCGAAACGGCAGTTTACAAAGCATATGCTCTTAAAGCTACTGATCTGAAAAATATTGACGCGCTCAATGCCGCTCTCGACAGGATACCTGCTGTTACCGGTATAGAATTTGTAGAAGTTCCGCTCAAAGTCAGCGGCGGAAACATATACTATAAGAGCGGAGTTCAGCTTGCAAGTGATTGCCATGCTGTTCAGGGAAGCTTAGTCCTGAGCGACATCGTTACAGCTATCGACGATGCAGGCTATAAGCCTGCCGGACTTGTAAGCGCATTCAATGACAGTCTTCTTCCTAAGCTTGATAAAAATACAGGCTACCTTGTAAAGACAGGCGAGCAGTGGATCGACAATACTCAGGAAGCCGGCGGTAGGCCGTGGCTTACTCCTTATTCATCAACTTCTGTCAACTATATCGGTGACATCGTTACCGAGATCGCCTCAGCAGGATTCAAGAAGATAATCTGCTCAGATATAAGCTATCCGGATTTCAGAAAAGTGGATCTTGAATATCTTCCGGACGAACTTGCAAACAAGAAGCGCTTTCAGGTGCTGACGTCGGCAGCGAATCTTTTCTACGACAGAGCAGTCAACTACGGTTCATCGCTTTCTGTCGAGATCTCAGGAACTGATATTCTCAAGGGAAATACCGATCTCATTGATGAGCCTCTTTACCTCAATGTGAAATCGCTCGTTGTTAATATCAACATTGACGAGATCAGCAAAGGTGTACACACCGACGCTACTGTATATGAATTCACAGGCACAGCGGCTGACAAAACTGCAAAATTTCTCGAACTCACCAAGGATAAACTCAAAGACTACGACAAAGCTGTCATCAGACTTACCGGAACTTCAGTCGGTGTTGATGAACTTCTCAAAGCAAAAGAGGTCATTACTGATTATGGCTACGAATCATTCATTATAGGCTAAAATATCCGATATATCGGAGAATGGAGAATTAAAGATGTCCGAAAATTTCAAAGTGTCGCTCCAGAAAGTGATCGACGAATTCAAGCTTGAAGTAATATACATCCACAAAGACGCAAAAGACCTCATGATAGAAGAGAACGATGTCAACAGACCCGGTCTTCAGCTCATGGGATTCTATGAATATTTCAATCCGGAACGCATACAGATAATCGGAAAAATGGAGTTTGCTTACCTCTCAACTATCGACGAGAAAACACGCCGCGAGAGACTCCAGCTTCTCTTCTCACAGCGTATCCCGGCACTGATAATCACAAGAGAACTGCCATATTTTGCCGAAATGCTCGAACTTGCAAAGGAATACGAAGTACCGCTCCTCAGAAGCAAGGAAAGCACATCAAATTTCATGTCGGGACTTATAGCGTTCCTCAACCTCACACTTGCTCCGCGTATAACACGTCACGGCGTACTTATTGAGATATACGGCGAAGGTGTATTCATCACCGGTGAAAGCGGCGTAGGTAAAAGTGAAACAGCTATCGAGCTTGTAAAGCGCGGTCACAGACTTGTTGCCGATGATGCTGTTGAGATCAGAAAAGTATCGAATATAAGTCTTGTCGGAAGCTCGCCTGATAATATCCGTCACTTCCTCGAACTCCGCGGTATCGGTATCATCAATGCACGCCGTCTGTTCGGTATCGGTGCTGTAAAAATGACCGAGAAGCTTGATCTCGTAGTTGAGCTCGAACAGTGGAATTCCGAGAAGGTCTACGACAGAATGGGCGTTGATACTGAGTTCGTATCACTTCTCGGTGTAAAGGTACCCTCACTCACTATTCCGGTAAAGCCGGGACGTAACCTTGCCGTTATCCTTGAAGTTGCAGCTATGAACAACAGACAGAAGAAAATGGGCTATAATGCTGCTCAGGAACTCCTTAACCGACTTGGCATGGAATCTGATTCAAAGGAGATAGTGCGCGATTACGAGGCATTCTGAGATACATAATTCATTCTGACTGGAGGGAGAATATGATCAATATCGAAGAACTCACCGGTATCTGTGATAAGCTTGGATGCCGGATAACTCCTGAGTGTTCTCTCAGGGAATATATAACATTCAGATTCGGCGGTCCGTGCCGTGCTCTGATCAGCATCAATTCAGCTGAGGCCGCTGCTGAATTAATGAAGTATTTCCGCGAAAGATCGGTAAAATACGGCATACTTGGAAGAGGCAGCAATATTATCGTTCCTGATGATGGTTTCGATGGAGTTATACTCCTTTTCGGAAGTGATTTTGCGAATATAACCATTGAAGGCACTAAAATACATTGTGAAGCAGGAGCACTTCTTGCTTCTGCTTGTGTACACGCTCAGCAGGCTGGACTTTCAGGACTTGAAAACCTGTTCGGCATTCCCGGTACTGTCGGCGGAGCACTTTACATGAATGCAGGTGCATACGGTACTGAGATCAAGGACATAATCGTTTCAGCCGAATATATCGACAGTGATTGCAGTATTCATACCATGCTGCCTGAGGATATGGAGCTTTCCTACCGCCATAGCGTATTCTCGGGTACAGACAAAATCATCACATCTGTGACCATGCAGCTTAAAGAAGGAGATTCCGATGCTATAAAGGCTTCGATGAATGAGTGTATGGCGAAGAGAAGCTCAAAGCAGCCGCTTGATTACCCGAGTGCAGGAAGCACTTTCAAACGTCCTGCCGGCAGTTATGCGTCTCTTCTGATAGATCAGTGCGGGCTGAAGGGATTGACCTGCGGCGGCGCTATGGTTAGTGAAAAGCATAGCGGGTTTGTAGTAAACAAGGGCTATGCGACCTGTTCGGACGTTCTTGAATTATGTGAAAAGGTACAGAAAATAGTAAAAGAAAAGACCGGATATATTCTGGAACTTGAACCTGTGATACTCCGATAAGTTCCGGCAATTGAAAGGTGAGGTAATTATGAAGTTACTGATAGTGACAGGAATGTCAGGATCAGGCAAATCGAGCGTTATGGACGTTCTTGAAGACATCGGCTACTATTGCATAGACAATATCCCGCCGAAGCTTATACCGCGATTTGTTGATCTGTGTCATAAATCTGACAACCAGATAGACAAGGTAGCAGTTGCAGTAGATATAAGAACAGGCGATATGTTCGCAGAGATAATTCTTGCATGGCAGTCCCTCAGGACCGAGGAAGGCGTGGATGTCAAGGTACTGTTCATTGAGGCAAGCGACGAAGTGCTTATCAAGCGTTACAAGGAAACACGCCGCAAGCATCCGCTTGACGAAAAATTCAACGGCAATATGCACGAAGCAATCAACTATGAACGAGAACAGCTGGCGCAGCTGCGTGAGATCGCTGACTATTATGTTGAGACCTCAGAGCTTTCAGCCTCACAGCTAAAAGAACAGATAAAGGAACTCTTCCTCAGCAAGAACAGCGATTCCCTTGTGGTAAAGATAATGTCATTCGGATTCAAATACGGTGTTTCTACCGAATCCGATCTTGTGTTTGACGTAAGATGTCTGCCGAATCCTTATTACGTTGATGAACTGCGCGGACACACCGGATGTGAAAGCTGCGTAAGGGATTATGTTATGAGTTTTGAGCAGTCAAAGGTGCTGTTTGACAAGATCATCGACCTCATCGACTATCTTCTTCCGCTTTACATACACGAGGGAAAAAGTCAGCTTGTTATAGCGTTCGGCTGTACGGGCGGAAAGCACCGCTCGATAACCTTTGCCGAGCTTGTTGCCAAGCATCTTGTTGAGAATGATTACCGTGTACAGAAGTACCACCGTGATATAACAAAGGATTCAAAAACTGATAAGAGGTGAGTTAAAATATCTTTTTCAAATGAAGTCAGAAAAGAGATAAGCCTCTCAATTAGCGACAAGGACAAGCAGTTTGCCTGTCTTTACGGAATGCTGATGTTCAGCCGTTCGCTTGATTCAAACCGCATCTGCTTCCAGACAGAGAGCAGTACAGCTGCCGAAGTTTTTTCACATCTGTTTTCAAGTGTTTTCAGGATCAGCATTGACTGCCAGATCAGCGTACGGCGCGGAGGTACTGAATTTTTCAGCTTTGAGATAACTGATCCCGAAACTCTTTCAGCAGTATATAACACATATCATTTCATTGAAAATATAAGAACCATAGATTCCGAGATTATTGCCACAAATAGTCTCGGAGTTTTTACAGCAGGAGTATTTCTTGCCTGCGGAAGCGTGAATGATCCTGCAAAGGAATATCATCTTGAATTTTCAGTGCCTGAGGAAATGCTCGCCGAGGAGCTCTGCATACTCCTCGCAGATATTGGTGTCAACGCAGGAAAGGTAGTCCGCAGGGGACAGCACATTGTCTATATCAAGGACAGCGAATCTATCGAAGATACTCTTACCTTTATCGGTGCACAGCAGTGTACGCTTGAGCTCATGAATGTGAAGATATACAAGGATGTCCGCAACAAAGCCAATCGAATCGCTAATTGTGATGCAGCTAATATCGACAAGGTAGTAAACGCCGCCATGAAGCAGATCGAGGACATCAAGCTGATCGAACGTGTTTCCGGACTGGACAGTCTTTCTGATGAACTTCGCGAAGTTGCTGAACTGCGCCTCGACAATATAGACATGAGCCTTCAGGAAATAGGCGAGAACCTTACTGAACCTATAAGTCGGTCCGGAGTGAATCACAGGTTCAAAAAGCTTGCCAAAATAGCGGATTCACTGCGTACCGGAGGTAAACCTGATGAAAGCTGACGGATTTGTAAATCTTCATGTGCATACTGAGTACAGCCTTCTTGACGGCGCCTGCCGTATAAATGAACTGGTAAAACGTGCAGCCGAACTCGGTCAGAAAGCAGTTGCCATAACCGATCACGGAAATATGTGCGGAGCTGTTGAATTCTGGCTTGCCGCAAAAAAACAAGGCCTCAATCCGGTCATAGGCTGCGAGGTCTATGTTGCACCAAGAGGGCATCTTGATAAAGAGCCTAAGCTTGATGCCTCTCCGTATCATCTGATACTTCTTTGCGAGAATAACGAAGGCTATAAGAATCTTGTAAAGCTTGTCTCCATTGCAAGCATAGACGGCTTTTACAATAAACCGAGGGTTGATAAGCAGCTGCTCCGAAAATATCACAGCGGACTTATATGTCTTTCGGCTTGTCTTGCAGGAGAAGTGCCGCGAAAGCTGCTGAACGGTCAGTATGACGAAGCTAAGTCAGCAGCACTTGAATATCGTTCGATATTTGGCGAGAACAACTACTATATAGAGGTACAGAATCACGGCATAAAAGAGGAACTGCGTATTCTTCCGCTGCTTTACCGGCTTTCAGCAGAGACGGGTATACCGCTTGCAGCTACAAACGATTGCCACTATATCAATAAGGCTGATGCTGAAATGCAGAATGTATTAATCTGTATCCAGACCGGAAAAACTCTCGATGAACCAAATCCGCTGAGTTTCTCTACGAACGAGTTTTATTTCAGGTCAGCAGATGAAATGGCTGCTCTTTTTGCAGGACACGAGGATGCAGTTACCAATACTGCTGCAATTGCCGAAAGATGCGATGTAGAGTTTGAATTCGGCAATATAAAGCTGCCCAAGTTCAGTATAGACGGGGTAACAGATAACGAACGGTATTTCCGCGAACTATGCCGCAGCGGAATGTATGAAAGATATGGTAAAGAACCGTCGCAGGAAGTAATACAGCGAATGGAGTATGAGCTTTCGGTCATAACTAAAATGGGCTATACTGATTACTACCTGATAGTATGGGATTTCATCAGATACGCGCGTGAAAACAATGTACCGGTCGGTCCCGGAAGAGGCTCAGGTGCAGGAAGCCTGTGTGCATATTGTATCGGTATCACAGGGATTGATCCGATGAAATTCAATCTGCTTTTTGAACGCTTTCTGAATCCTGAGCGAGTTAGTATGCCGGATTTTGATATTGACTTCTGCATTGAAGGCAGACAGAGCGTCAAGGATTACGTTGTAAGGCGTTACGGCGCTGACAGAGTTTCGGAAATAATCGCATTCGATACACTCAAGGCAAGAGCGGCAGTCCGCGATGTAGGCAGAGTTATCGGCGCTCCGTACCAGCTATGTGACAGAATAGCCAAGCAGATAGATTTTCGTCAGACACTTGCAGAAGCAGTTTCAGCATCTGACGAGCTCGGACAGCTATACCGTTCCGACAATACAGTCCGTAGGATAATTGACATCGCCGGACAGATCGAGGGTATGCCCCGTCACGCCTCAACACACGCTGCCGGAGTCGTAATATCGGCAGTGCCGCTTAGTGATCTTGTACCGCTTCAGAAAAATGACGGCACAGTTGTAACACAGTACACCATGACGATACTCGAATCGCTCGGACTCCTCAAAATGGACTTCCTCGGACTTCGCAATCTAACCGTGATACGTGATACAGTCAATAGTATTCACAAGACCGAACCGGATTTTTCGATCGGCAGCATCCCGCTTGACGACAAAGACGTATACAGAATGCTTTCAAGCGGCGGTACAGAAGGCGTATTCCAGCTTGAAAGCGAGGGCATGACACAGAAGCTTACAGAAATATGTCCGGAGCGTCTTGAAGACCTGATCGTAGCAATTTCGCTGTATCGTCCCGGACCTATGAAGTCCATACCGGTGTATATTGAGAACAAAAAAGCGCCGGACAAGGTGCGCTATAAACACCCGATACTCAAAGAGGTCCTCAGTGACACATATGGATGTATGGTCTATCAGGAGCAGGTAATGGAAATATGCCGCAAGCTTGCCGGTTATTCTTACGGTCATGCAGATATAGTGCGCCGCGCAATGGCGAAGAAAAAGCACGATGTCATGCTGAAAGAGCGTGAAAGCTTTGTAAACGGAGCAAAGGAACGGAATGTATCTGAACAGCTTGCGAATGAAATATTTGATGAGATGATAAGCTTTGCATCTTATGCGTTCAATAAGTCTCACGCCGCCGCGTATGCTTATCTTGCGTATCAGACCGCATATCTGAAATACCACTACAAAGGCTTGTACATGGCTGCTCTGATGTCGAGCGTAATGGGTATGACAGGCAAGCTTTCCGAATATATCAACGTCTGTCGCAGCGAGGGTATTGAAATATGCCGTCCGGACGTAAACCGAAGCATGAAGAACTTCACTTACATTGATGATAAGATGTATTTCGGACTTCTTGCTATCAAAAACGTAGGAGCAGGACTTGCCGAAAGGATAATCTCAGAAAGAGCACTTAACGGTGCTTACAAAGGTCTGCAAGACTTCTGTGAGCGTATAGACGGCAGGGAACTCAATAAAAAAGCCCTTGAAAACATAATTAAGGCAGGCGCTCTGGACGGTCTTGGACTGAACCGCAGACAGATGCTTGAAAATTATGAGTATATGCTTACGCTCACAAGCAGCGGTAACCGCGGCATTATCGAAGGTCAGCTTAATTTCCTCGAGGAACAGGACACATCCCAGATGAACATCCGGATACCTTTTAAGCCAGACTATGAGCATAAGGTATTGCTGGCAATGGAAAAAGAGGCTGCCGGAATGTATATAAGCGGAAGTCCGCTGAAAGAATACGGGTATATATCCTCACTGATGCATACCCAAAGCATCAGCACGATACTAAACGGGAACGGAATCAAAGACGGCAGCAAGGTAAAGCTTCTGTGTACGATACAGGAAAAGAAGCTGCACGTCACAAGAAAAGGGGAGAAGATGTGCTTTCTCACACTTGCCGATGATACAGGTGAAATCGACGCATTAGTTTTTCCTGATCTGTATTCAGCAGCAGCGTCAATGCTCAATGAAGACAGTATCGTACTTGCAGGTGGCGAAATATCCGTCAAGGATGACAGACTTTCCGTGATCTGCGGAAGCCTGACAGATGAAGCATCCTTCAGCAGAATAACAGACAATATGAAGCTTTGCATAAAAACGACAGCAAAAAGTGCTTCAGTACCGCCGGAACTTGTCCGCATATGCGAAAAATACAGTGGAACGACAGCTGTATGCTTCTATCTTACAGATCTGAAAAAGACAGTAATGCCCAAAAAACAGCTTACACTTTCGGTGACTCCGCAGTCAGCCGCAGAACTTATGCAGATCTTTGACATATCACAAGTGGGACTGATCGTCTGAAAAAGATATTTTTACTCAAATTATTAAAAAAACACGAAATCCCCCTTGACATTTTTTTTACAAAGTAGTAAAATAATAATTGTATGGAATTATGTTACAGTGTCCAATGACTGTGAACTGTAAGTTAAATAATATAATGCCATGTGCAGAATGGAGAGTACTTATGATCAAGAAAATCGGTGTTTTAACAAGCGGCGGAGACGCTCCCGGAATGAATGCTGCAGTTAGAGCAGTAGTAAGAACTGCGATCAGCAAGGGAATGGAGGTCTTCGGAATCCGCAGAGGCTATATGGGACTCATCACCGGTGATATTTTCCCGATGGACGAGAGAAGTGTTTCTGACATCATCCACAGAGGCGGCACTGTGCTTTATACTGCAAGATGTCCTGAATTCAGAACAGCAGAGGGCGTAGCAAAGGCTAAGGCTAAGTGTGATGAGCTCGGTATTGAGGGACTTGTTGTTATCGGCGGTGACGGCTCATTCAGAGGTGCTGCTGATCTTTCAGCACAGGGTGTACTTTGTATAGGAATCCCGGGTACTATCGACAACGATATTGCCTGCACTGAATATACTATCGGCTTTGATACAGCAATGAACACAGCTATGGAAATGGTAGATAAGCTCCGTGATACATCACAGTCTCATGACAGATGCTCGGTAGTTGAAGTAATGGGCAGAGGCGCTGGTCATATCGCAGTAAACACAGGTATTGCCTGCGGTGCAACTGACATCATCACAAAGGAAGTTCCCTACGACCTTGATGCTATCGCAAATACAATGCTTGAAAAGAAATCCAAGGGCAAGCAGAATTTCGTAGTTATCGTTGCAGAAGGCATCGGTCACGCTCAGGAGATCGCAACTGCACTTCAGGAGAAAACACATATCGAATCAAGAGCAACTGTTCTTGGACATGTACAGAGAGGCGGCTCTCCGACGGTAAGAGACAGAGTAGAAGCTACAAGAATGGGCTACTATGCAGTTGAACTTCTCGAGCAGGGAATCGGTAACCGCGTAGTTGGCGTAAACAAAGGCGAACTCGTTGATTATGATATTCAGGAGGCACTCTCAATGCAGAAGCCTTATGATGTCAAGCTTCACAAGATCGCTGAGCAGATTGCATTCTAAGACAGATTTTATACGAAGAACGTCAGCATTATGCCGACGTTCTTTTTTTATTGAAATTCACTTGTAATGCACCTTGATGAAGCTTCCGGAGAATATTTCCACGAGGAGATATGATTATCGCTGATGTAGTAATCATGCTCGGATTTTAGCGGAATATCGTCACATACGTCAACTATCACAAGCTTGATCTTCATTTTGTCTGGCAGAATAGCTTTTATGTAAACACTTACGCACTGTCCGGCTTTGATATTTTCTTTAGGCTCTGCAAGACCTGCGAGGTTCGGCGTTAATTCGACAAATACACCGTAGTCCTCAACTGAGCGAACTATTCCGGCAACAGTTTCGCCGGCAGAAAACTTTTCTGCATTTTCCTCCCATGTACCAAGGAGTTCCTTGTGAGTCAGGCATATTCTGCCGTTATCGTTTGATTTAACAACAGCTTTCAGATACTGTCCGTTGATAAATCTATCAGAAGGATGAGAAATACGCGAAACAGAAATAGCATCTATCGGGATGAGAGAGGGGATACCGCATCCAATATCCACGAAGCTTCCGAACTGTTCAAGATGAGTAACTCTTGCTTCAATGACATCTCCCGGACAAAGCTTTGTTACATAATTCTTCATACATTCAGCCTGAGCAGCGCGGCGTGAGAGTACAGCAGTTACTGAACCGTCTGTTTCGAGAATAATGTTAATTATCTTGAAACAGACATTTTTGTTTACCCTTGAAATAATAGCAATATCGCGTGTTTTGCCGGTATCTATACCTATCGCACCTTCTTCGCGCGGAATAATGCCCTTAGCGCACGGCAGTTCAACAATGAGATCATGAGAACTGCTGCACATTACAGCTCTTGATTCAAGGATAACACCTTTTTCCATAGCCTCAGTCATGCCTTCGATCGACGAAAGATAGTGCTGGTTGATTTCTTTCCCTGCAAGTAGACCTTCTGGTACGTAATTCATGTTTTTTACCTCCGATAAAACTAATATCCGGCTGCAAGCCTTATGATAGTCAATTTTATGCGAAAGGCAGTGAATATATTCCTGACGTATTCAGATTTCCGTTTTTACTCCAAGACCTCCTAAAGAAGTAAACATACTGCTGACTTCTGAAGCCTTATCGCTGCTGCAAATAACGTAAAGCTTTGTATTCCGGCGTCTTGAAGGTTCTGGGATAACATCCTCAGTTGAGGGGGATTCAATAACTGCGGTAATATAGTTATGAGTTGTGACAGCAGTCGGAATAACTGTATATATGCTGCCATTTCTCAGACTTAAAGCGCGGTCTGAGATCCTGTTGTACATAAGACCTGATGAATATATCTCGCTGATACGCTCACGTACCTTGTTAAGCGCGAGTTCAGCGAGTTCAGGTGATTCAAATTCAGCGGAAACTCTCGATATCATGTGATCAGCCTTTCATAATTTTAGTCGAGTTCAATATGTTTTGATGTGCGTTTTTATTATTTTTACACAAAAAGAAAAAAATATACTTCCAATATATTGATTTACGATGTTTTTTGAGGTATAATGAGAAATGTACGATTTTTGATTTAAGGCGAGGTGGAACTTTTTGGACATAAGACCGGGCGATCTTCTTACAATGAAAAAGAATCATCCATGCGGCGCAAACGAGATGTACGTTATCCGTGCCGGTATGGACTTCAGACTGAGATGTGTAAAGTGTTCAAGAGAATTCATGGTTCCCCGCAATAAGATAGAAAAGAGTATTCGTTCCGTAAGACACGCTGACGAGGGTTAGCTGCTAAGCAAACATACAGAACTAATATCGAATGGAGAATTGTAAATGTTTGAAAAATTAGCAGTTATGGAACAGCGCTATGAGGAGATCAGTGAGCGTCTTTCTGATCCGGACATAGTCAGCGACAATAAGCTTTACACCCAGCTTATGAAGGAATATAAGAATATGACTCCGATAATAGAAAAGTATCGTGAGTACAAAAAAGAGAAAGCTTCATTTGAAGAGGCTAAGGAACTTCTGGACGGCGGTGGTCTCGACAAGGACTTCAGAGAAATGGCTCAGACCGAATATGAGGATACGCGCGAAGCTATGGAGCGTATAACCGATGAACTGAAAGTCCTTCTTCTCCCGAAAGACCCTAACGATGATAAGAATGTAATCATTGAGATAAGAGGCGGCGCAGGCGGTGAAGAAGCTTCGCTGTTTGCAAATTCGCTTTATAGAATGTATACAATGTATGCGGAATCACGAGGCTGGAAACAGGAAGTCCTCAATGCTAACCCGACTGAACTCGGCGGCTTCAAGGAGATCAGCTTTTCAATCGAAGGTGACGGTGCTTACTCAAGGCTGAAATATGAAAGCGGAGTTCACCGTGTTCAGAGAGTACCGGAGACCGAATCACAGGGACGCATACACACTTCTACCGTTACGGTAGCCGTTCTCGTCGAGGCTGACGAGGTCGAATTAGAGATAAATCCAACTGACCTAAAAATAGACTACTTCCGCGCAAGCGGCGCTGGTGGACAGCATATAAATAAAACAGAATCCGCTGTCAGGATAACCTACCTTCCGACAAATGTTGTCGTTGAATGTCAGGATGAAAGAAGCCAGCACAAGAACAAAGATAAAGCAATGAAAATTCTGCGCTCGCGTATTTACGAGGCTATGCAGGAGGAGCAAGACGCAAAAATCGCTTCGGAGAGAAAAATGCAGGTGGGTACCGGCGACCGCTCCGAACGTATCAGGACTTATAACTATCCGCAGGGACGTCTGACAGACCACAGAATAGGTCTGACTATTTACAAGCTTGAGGACGTTCTTAACGGAAATCTTGATGAAGTATTTGACGCTCTTGCAACTGCCGATCAGGCTGCAAAGCTCGCAAATCAGGAAGCGTAGTTTTATGTTTACAGAATTATTGAATGACACCGAAGCTGACCTTATAAAGGCAGCTGAGTATATAAAAAGCGGAAAAGTTGTCGGGATCCCTACCGAGACTGTATACGGTCTCGGCGCAGATGCTGCCAATGAATCAGCTGTCAGAGCAGTCTTTGAAGCTAAAGGCAGACCGGCTGACAATCCTCTGATAGTGCATCTTGCTTCATTTTCAGATGCCGATAAATACGCTGAGAATATCCCTGAACTCGCCCGAAAGCTTGCGGAAAGGTTCTGTCCGGGACCTCTTACTATGGTCATGCCAAAGCGTGATAATGTACCGTATGTAACTTCAGGAGGACTTGAAACGGTCGGTATCCGTGTGCCTTCACACTCTGTAATGCACAGGATAATTGAACTCTCAGGTACAGCTATCGCAGCGCCTTCTGCAAACACATCAGGCTATCCAAGTCCGACTACCGCCCAGCACGTTATGCGCGATATGAACGGGAAAATATCGGCTGTCGTTGACGGCGGACAATCAGAATTCGGCGTTGAATCGACAGTTATATCGTTCGATGATGCAGAAACTGCGCGTATACTGCGTCCGGGTGCAGTAACAAGGGAAATGCTTTTGGAAATATGCAAAAATGTAATAATTGATCCGGCAATACTCAAGGAAGTTGAAGCCGGTGCAAAGGTCGCCTCACCGGGAATGAAATACAAGCATTATTCTCCTAAGGCGGACATAATTATGGTTGAATCTGATCTTGCAGGCTTCAACAGAGTTGTCGGCAATGACTATGATAACGGCGTATATGCGCTTATTTTTGACGGCGATGAGGCGGATTGCCCTTACAGACATCTGACTTACGGCGCTGACAGCGCTCAGCAGGCACATCTGCTCTTTCAGCGCCTGAGAGAACTTGATGAGATCGGTGCAGAAAAAGTTTACGTTCGCTCGCCTTCAACGGAAGGTATGGGACTTGCCGTGTATAATCGCCTGATAAGGGCGGCGGGATTCGAGGTGATAAGGATATGAACAGTCTTCACGGGGTGATGGTTGTGGGACTGACAGGACAGACTGGTGCAGGTAAAAGCACAGTGTCACGAATATTTTCAGATAATGGCTTTGCTGTGATAAATGCAGACAACGTTGCAAGAAAAGTAGTGGAGAAGGGCTCAAAGTGTCTTGATGAGATAGCTGACTTTTTCGGCAGCGAGGTCATAACTCCTGAAAATACCCTCGACCGCAGAGCTCTTGCAGCGATCGTATTTTCAGACAAGACAAAGCTTGAAACTCTTAATACTATAATATATCCTTACATAACAGGCGAGATCCTACGCTGTATACGCCAGTATTCCGAGAGCGGCAAGAAGCTTATTCTCCTCGATGCACCGACATTGTTCGAGAGCCGTGCTGACGACTTCTGCGAGATAATCATTTCCGTACTCGCTGATGCTGATATACGCAGGGAACGTATCATAAACCGCGACGGTCTCACACCTGAGCAGGCTCAGCGCAGAATGAATTCCCAACTTGATGAGGACTTCTTTGAAACGCACTCAGACTACATTATACATAATAACGGCGAACTTGATACAGTAAGTGAGATCTCGAAGGAAGTTTCCGATAAGATACGCGAAATCTACGGAACACGCGAGCATTTAAGTGCTAAATGCGGCTGATGATCTAATAATATCATACTAACTAACACGACAGAAAGGAGTAGTATTACAATGTCAGATACTAAAAGCAAATCCAAAGAACTCAAGGAAAAGCTGCTTATGCAGCGCAAAAACGCATTTTTCCGTCTTACAGATGATGAGGTCAAAGTATGCGATGATTTCTGCGAAGGCTACAAAAATTTCATGAACTCTTCCAAAACGGAACGAGAGGCTGTAATTACATCCGCTGAAATACTAAAAAGCAAAGGCTTCGTTGAATACACAAACGGTATGAAGCTTAAAGCAGGTGACAAGATCTACCGTATAAACCGCGGAAAAGCTGTTATTGCCGCTGTTATAGGAACTGAAAATATCGAAAACGGTGTACGTCTCTGCGCTGCACATATCGACTCGCCGCGTCTTGATCTCAAGCAGAATCCGCTTTACGAGGACAATGAGATTGCACTTTTCAAGACTCATTATTACGGCGGTATCAAAAAGTATCAGTGGACCACTATCCCGCTTTCACTTCATGGAGTTATTGTAAAGGCTGACGGAACAAGCGTAAGCGTAAATATAGGTGAAGCTGAGAACGATCCTGTATTCTGCGTTACAGATCTTCTTCCGCATCTTGCTAACGAGCAGATGAAGAGAACTCTTGCTCAGGGCGTTAAGGGTGAGGATCTCAATATAGTGATCGGTTCCAGACCTTTCAGAGATGATGAGGCAAGCAATGCTGTAAAGCTCAATATCATGAGTATTCTCAACGAGAAGTATGGCATTGTAGAAGCTGATTTTATTTCAGCGGAACTCGAAGCAGTACCGGCTTTCAAGGCTAAGGATATAGGCTTCGACAGAAGTCTCATCGGCGCATACGGTCATGATGACAGAGTTTGTGCTTATCCTGCACTTATGGCTACTGTTGACTGTGATTCACCAAAGCATACAGTTGTGACCGTACTTACAGATAAGGAAGAGACCGGCAGCGATGGCAATACAGGTCTTTGCTCAGCATATCTCAAATACTTCATCGCTGACATTGCAGAAGCTCTTGGCTCAAACGGCAGAACAGTCCTTTCAGCATCTGAGTGCCTCTCAGCTGACGTAAATGCGGCATTTGATCCGACATATCCTGAAGTAAACGAGAGAAACAATTGTGCCTACGTAAATAAAGGCGTTTGTATCACAAAGTATACAGGTGCAAGAGGTAAGTCCGGTACATCTGATGCTTCAGCCGAATTCGCAGGACGTATAAGACGTCTCATGGATTCTCACAACGTTATCTGGCAGACAGGTGAGCTTGGTAAGGTAGACGAAGGCGGCGGCGGTACAGTTGCTGCATATATCGCAAATCTTAATGTTGATACGATAGATATGGGCGTACCTGTACTTTCGATGCACGCTCCATACGAAATTGTGTCAAAGATAGACACCTATATGGCTTATAAAGCATTTGCCGTATTCATGGCAGACTAAATATCAAAAGCAAAGGACGGTTCAATTGAACCGTCCTAATTTTATGCTCAGACATCAATAATATCAGGTGCAGAATCCTTATTGCGCTTGTTAATCATATGAGCAACATAGAAATTGAAAACGCCAAGCAGTATCATGATTATACCAATGATGATCCTTGCCAGATTACCGGCAGCGAAAGGTCTGAACAAGAGAAATATACCAAACGCAAGCAATGCCAGTGAGAAACCAAGACTTATTTTATTGAGGTTTTTATCCTCACCGGATTTAAACAGCCTCGAAAGCCGTGAAATAGCGTAGAATATGAACACTATACCGGCTACTATCGGTATTCCGACTGATATTACTCTCGGCAGGAGAAGAACTATCACACCTATGATTATACCGGCAATACTGCTTCCGGCGAGAGTACCGTCCATACCCGAGTTAACTCCGCCGAGCAGCATGAAAATGCTTGATAATACGATTATTCCGCCGATTATGTAGAATATCCATGCGATTATATTGGGGAAGAAACCTATCAGCACACCGCTTATAATTAATGTTAAACCCTTAGCGATGTAGTCAGAATTACTGATTTTCATGTTATACCTCCTATAATAAGACTTTTATAAATTTCAGTTTTATCTTAGCAAAGAAGCCTGAATTTCTGTAAATACTGTTTTCGAGCGAATCAACAGTCTGGATGCACTTGCTTATTTCCGATTCATCCGGATCAGTGTTACTGAATCCCGAGCGCAGAGATACGTCCATAAGGTATCTGAAGCTTTCTCTGTCAAAGTGAGTACCGCCGATACGCTTTTCAACTTTGTCCGCGAAATCAGTGTATGTAAGGTGCTCACGGTTAAGTTTAAGGTAGGCAAGAAGGCGCTCGCAGTGATCGTAAATATATCCGAGTCTTGCTGAAGAAGAGCCTTTATTGAACTTATTCCGTCTTGAACTTATGATAATAAAACGTCTGAGAAGAACCGCAGCCACTAACAGAAGTATGACTGAGCAGATACAGAGTATCACCTTGACTGTATGCGGTATAGTAAAACCTGAACTGTTATTGCTGCCGGAACTTGTATTTGCAGCAGTAGCAGCAGAAGCATCAGTTGCCGTTGTAAGTGTTGAACTTGCCGTATCAGATGCAGTTGTTATACTCTGGGTAGTAGTTACTGCAGCAGTAGTAGTCTGAGTGGTAGTAGTTACAGCAGTTGTGGTAGTAGTAGGTTCTTCACCGATGCGCTGCTCAGAATATCCGGCAGTAAATTCAAAAGGAACCCAGCCGAATCCGTCAAGATACACCTCAGCCCATGCATGGCTTCTGCTATCCTTGACATCTATGCTGTAAACGTCGTTTTGTATGCTGCTCTCGCTGAAATCGTTCTGAACAATGACATAACCTGTTGCATAACGTGCCGGAATACCAGCCATACGTGCAAGTATAACACCTGCGGTAGCGAAGTGTACGCAATAGCCCTTGTGATTATCCATAAGGAAATACTTTACAAAATCACGGTTCAGAGGAGTTTTTCCCGGAGAAAGAGTGTAAGTATTCTCTTTATTCATACGTTTCTTAATTTCTTGAAGAGCCTTGATCTTACGAAGATTTGACGAATACTTAGTTACGCCTTTGAACAGACTGCTATACCTGTCGCGTACCTCATTTATCTCAGGAGTATCCGGCACTTTCAAATAATTATCATAAACATATTTTCGATAATCTCTTTCAACATAAACCTCAGTGTTTAAAGAAAAATCCGAAGCCAGAACATCCTCATAGCTGTTGTAATAATCAATCAAGCAATAATACTCATCATCATAATCGTAGTAGAACGAATCGTCCCATTCATACGGGTAATAATACTTGTTACTATCGTATCCTTGAGTAAGTGAGTCCAAAATATCCGAAGAGCTTGTATAGTAGAACTTGAACTTTTGGTTATCCGGATCTTTATATCTGACAGTTGAATCGTTATAGTATTCAGAGTTATCGTTCTTGATAACTCCATAAGGTGAAAAGCATCTTTCGTCATCTGACTGAGGGATTATATTGATTGTATTAATGGATTTGTTCGGGAAGATCGCTTTTGTGAATGCTTTATAAAAATCCTGAGGGTAAACTGATTTTTCCTTGCATTCCTTCATGATCTTTCTTAAAGAATCATTTATTTCAAGGGATTTCCATTCGTTATCTTCATAAACTCCAAGATCCTCTTCTTTCAGGTAAACAGCACCATTGCAGGGCTTTGAAAATTCAACGATAAGATCGGTTACATTATTATAGTCTATGGAATCGTTTCTTCCAAGCTTATTACTCTTGCTGTGTACCTTGAATCCAAGAGCCTCGCCGAGACGTGAAAGACTTCCCGAAATGTCATCAAAAGTGAATTCATCGAAGGCTAAGGTAATATCATGACGTTTCTGATTTAGTGCATCACTTCTTTCGTAGCCGGAGAAGTGTATGTATGCAGACGAAACAGCACTTACTATCATAACAGACGCAATAATAAATATACCGCAGCTTTCGGTAACTTTCAGCTTCATCTTGCGTTTAGGGAAGAAAAGGTTGTCTTTACGTACAAAGCCTCCCGTACCTCCGTCATACTCTCCGACATCTATCATAGACATCGCAAGTAATGCGAGCCAGTATGCTACAACGAGCATTCCCCAGAAAATTGGTATCTCTATACCATTGTAGAGTCCTATTTCAATGATCGGAAATGTAACAAGAAGCGGAAGTATAGGATTCGGGCGATATATCGTAAAGTAATAGATGACAATTGCAAGAAGCCAGACTGTAAATATCAGTAAAACAGTAGTATCATGGTATTCGTTTTTGTGTTTAACGAATTTGTAATAATCATTATTTGTATTGAATGAGCATTTATATATAACATTGTATACGAATTTGAATCCCTCAATGATAGTATCGAGGTATCTGTAAGCAGTTCCGGCGAAAACTATCGCTGAAAAAGCGTATATCCACAATGCCTTTTTATTCAGAAGTGTAAGTGTGATATAGAACGCTGAGAAGCATGATGCAGCAACCGCAAGAGCTGTCCGGTTATAATTAAGAGGAAACATACCGAGGAAAGACATAATTACCGAAGTAAAGCCGCATACAGCTATCAAAACCATGATAGGCACACGCAGAGTCCACCTTTTTGTCCTCACTGACATTATTATGCTGTCGCTGATACTAATGCCATTTGCGTTGTGAGCAAAATTACTTTTCATTATATTTCGATGTCCTTTATGGAAGCAGATATTCTGCCAATAACAACGGGAATTGCCCTGAGTTGTTCAGGCATATTCTGAAGATTTGCAGATTGTTCAAGTGATTTTACGACAATTACAGCATTCTTTATAGCCGCATTGACGTTTGAAGCAAGACAAGACATTGATTTGGGATCAGCACTTGAAGAAATATACGTAATAGAAGATACATTTGGAATATCTTCGCTCATAAAGTAAGCCTCAGGCGATTCACACATAAGGTCTTCCCTGAGTGAGAAAACAATGTCTTTAATTGTTTCGGGAATATCAGTTTTTTCCTTGATCTCCTTAGTAACAAAACGTTTTATCTTACAATCGTAATAAACAATGTTGTGAGTACGTGCATTATCTATAAGAAAATGTGAAAGCGAGGTCAGTGTCTCGATAAGAGTATCGAAAACAGGCAAAGTATAATCTGAATTATCATAGTATTTCAGGTCGATGAACAGAGTAGTTGAACAGTCTATCGGCAGACTGTAATCCTTAACTATGAATTCATCTTTTTTTGAGCTCAGCTTCCAGTGTATACGATTAAGCTTATCGCCTGCGGAATACTGTCTCAGGTCAAAAACCTCGGAAGGATCATCGCCGGGTTTTACATCAGAAAATCTTATACTGTCATCCGAAACGCTTTCTGTTTCTGAAACGCTTCCGCCGATCTCATGTATCTCAGGTAGTACATACATTTCAGCTGCAAGATCTTTTGATATCTTGAAGCTGAATATCCTCAGCGGATCAAAAATGCAGACGTAAGCAGTTTTGATGATAAGAGCACCGCAGTATTTGGAACTTAACTGAAAAGTCATACGCTGTGAATTTCTTGCCTGTATCGGCATATAAATATCAAACGTAGAAATAGAATTATTGAAGATGTTGTAGTATTCGATACGTGCCTCGGCTTTTCCGATAGGGAAGAAGCTGTTATTGGTAATGCAGAGCTGTACCGGAATAGAAGTATTCTTTGCGGCAACAGCTTCTTTGAGGACGAACTGTGCATTGATCTGCTTTTTTGCGATAAAAGTTGTAACAAACATAATAATCGGCAGTGCGATCATGACAATAAGCAATACAAGTGCAAAATCCCAGACGTACATAACATAGAATGCTGCACATATCAGAATGAGTATTACGAAGAGAATCTTGGTAAGCAGCATCCGGAATCACCCCTGAGGCGCAGTAATTCCCGGAACAGGAACTGTTCTGAGTATCTCCATGATAACTTCGGAGGCCGATACATCAGAAAGCTTAGCTTTAGAATTAAGGATTATACGATGCTCAAAAACATCACCGCAAATATATGAAATATCATCCGGAATGACGTAATCGCGTCCCATAGCAACAGCGATGCCTTTAGCGATCTGTGTCAGAGCAAGCGTACCACGCGGACTGACGCCAAGCTTAATGTAAGGATGATTTCTTGTTGCCGCAGCTATTGCAACAATATATTCATAGATGCGGTCATCAACATAGATGTTGGAAATATATTCCTGAAGCGAAGTAATGAACGAAGCGTCTGCGACAGCCGAAACAGCATTGAGAGGATTAGAGTTGTATTTGGATTTCAGGATAGCAACTTCACCGGCAAAATCAGGGTATCCCATGCTGAGCTTTATCATAAAGCGGTCGAGCTGTGAATCAGGAAGATTGTGAGTACCGGCTGAACCGATAGGATTCTGAGTTGCTATAACAGTATAAGGCTCGGGGAGCTTATATGTAGTACCGTCAACGGTGATCCTTTTTTCTTCCATAAGTTCGAGAAGAGCGGACTGAGTCTTGCTTGAAGTTCTGTTTATCTCATCAGCGAGGAAAAGATTGCAGAAAGCAACACCCGGACGGAATTCAAACTTGCCGTTTGATTTATTGTAAACAGAGAAGCCGGTAACATCCGAAGGCAGAACATCCGGAGTGAACTGCATACGATTATGTTCAAGTGAAAGTGCTTTAGAGAAAGCGAGTGCGAGAGTAGTCTTACCAACGCCCGGTATATCCTCAATAAGTACGTGACCTTTGCAAAGTATAGCAAGCAGGACTTTGATGATAATGGCGTCCTTACCGATGACAGCTTTTTTCACTTCGCTGACGATTGAATTTATCTGATCTGAGTAGTAATTCTTATTCATTTTGCATCTCCTGTGTTAATTTCGAGTTCAAATAGTATAAATTTACCCATAATATTTATTATACCATTAACGAACTGATATTGCAATAGAAAACAGTTGAAAACATTTAATTTTACCAATATTTTATGTTACCGCAGTTAATTGACACAGATTATTCAAGTCCGCAGTGACTTCTCAAAAATGTAACTGCCTTTTCAAAGGTATAAAAAAGGACGGCAAATTGACCGTCCTTAGTATTTAAAATGAAAGCTGATTCGTATCGCCGAGGTCTTTTGCAGGCTTGCCAGCTGCCGGCACGCTCTTTGAACGATACTTTTCAAGCTCAGGTAGTTCTTCGGAAGAGATGATCTCAGCTGAAGCAAGAGCTGCATTTTTTCTGAGACTAATTACCTGTACGCCCTGAGAATCGCGTGTAGTTTTAGGCAATATCATGCCTGTATTGAATACAAGTGCATGACCTGAAGAAGTACGCAGAAGAATATCGGCTTCCTCAGCAACAAAAATCGCAGCAACAAGCGGAGATTTTTCCGAATATGCCTTAGCAAGCTTCTTGCGGTTGGTTTTAGTTTCGTAGGACTTCATTGGTACTTTAGCAGCCTTACCGTTTTCAAAGAAGAAAATGATGTGACCGCTGTAATCAGTAGTCGGCACGAGAACTCTGAGGTTTTCGCCCTCATCAAAGCTGAGTTTTGCAGGGATGTAATCGCCCATAACACTCGCCTTTGTATCATCGAAAGCACTTGCCTTCGACTTATAAGCCTGAGCCATATCAGAGAAGAAGATAAGGTCAGTCTTATTTGTTGCCACAAAGTTCTGACTGATGAAATCGCCTTCTTTAAGCTTCTGCTCGCTGCTCATACGCAGTGACTGAGGCGTTATCTTCTTGAAGTAACCGCTTGCAGAAACGAAGATATTAACCGGATAATCAGGAGTATCGTCAGTTTCGACTTCTTCCTCAATGTCCGACTTATAATAGAACATAGTATGTCTTGGCTGAGCGTAATTCTTTATAACATCGCGCAGTTCATTTACGATAATTTTGCGTATCTTTTTCTTATCGCGCAGTATCTCTTCCATTTCAGCGATGTCTTTCTTCAGCTGATCGACTTCCTCGATACGGCGAAGGATGTACTGCTTATTGATATTGCGGAGCTTTATCTCAGCAACATACTCTGCCTGTATCTCGTCAATACCGAAACCAATCATGAGGTTAGGGACAACATCTGCTTCGTTTTCGGTCTCACGGATAATTTTGATAGCCTTGTCGATGTCAAGAAGTATCTTGGAAAGAGCTTCAAGAAGGTGAAGCTTATCCTTCTTTTTCTGAAGGTCAAAATAAGTACGTCTCTGGACGCATTCTTCGCGGAATGCAGTCCATTCGGTGAGTATCTCACGAACACCCATGACCTTAGGAGTGCCGGCAATAAGAATGTTGAAGTTACAAGGATAGCTGTCCTGAAGCGGAGTGAGCCTGTAAAGCTTCTGCATAAGTTTCTCAGGATCAGTATTCTTTTTCAGGTCTATCGCAATTTTCAGACCGTCAATATCGGTCTCATCACGAATGTATGAGATCTCACGTATTTTTCCTGCTTTGACAAGCTCGATAATTTTGTCGATTATCGCCTCAACAGTAGTAGTGTAGGGTATCTCAGTAATTTCGAGACAATTCGCAGACTTATCGTAGTTATACTTACAGCGTATCTTAATGCTTCCGCGTCCTGTTTCGTATACCTTGGAGAGTTCATCCTCGTCATAGAGCATGAATCCGCCGCCCGGAAAATCAGGACCTTTCAGTGTACTAAGAATATCATGGTTTGGATCTTTCATGAGAGCGATAGTAGTCTCACAGACCTCTTCAAGATTGAACGGACAAACATTGCTTGCCATTGAAACGGCAATGCCTGTATTTGAATTGACAAGAACAGTAGGGAATGTTGCAGGCAGAAGCGTAGGCTCTTGCATAGTATTATCGTAATTCGGCACGAAATCGACAGTTTCCTTGTCAATATCGCGGAAGAGTTCAGCGCATATCTTTTCGAGCTTGACCTCTGTGTATCGAGGAGCAGCAAAGTGCATCTTGCTCGAATACTGCTTGCCGAAGTTACCCTTGCTGTCGACATAAGGGTGAAGCAGTGATTCGTTGCCGCGTGTAAGACGAACAAGGGTTTCATATATAGCCTGATCGCCATGCGGATTGAGCTTCATGGTCTCACCGACAACGTTCGCAGACTTTGAACGTTCCTTTTCCGGATTCAGCAGACCTTTTCTGTACATCATATAGAGAAGCTTTCTGTGCGAAGGCTTGAAACCGTCGATCTCAGGAAGGGCACGAGAAATAATAACGCTCATTGCATAAGGCATATAGTTATTCTTCAGAACATCAACTATCTGCTCATTTACAATACTTCCTGAGCCTTCAATGTAAGCCTCATGTTTGAAAGCGGGCTTTTTCTTTTCGGGTTCTTTTTTTCTTGGCATTTATTCTGATTCTCCTTTGCAGTCAGCTGACTAAAAGATCTAAAGTCGTATAAGAGCCATGAACTCAGCTAATGTCAGCGAGTTCAAGGTAATCAGCACCATATTCAGAGATGTAGTCCTTACGTCCCTGAAGATCGTCGCCGAGAAGCATCTCGAATATCTCAGCCGACTCTTTGATGTCGTTTACAGTCACCTTGATAAGACGGCGGGTATCGGGGTTCATAGTAGTGAGACTCATCATATCCGGTTCGTTTTCACCGAGACCTTTTGAGCGCTGTATAGTATGCTTTTTGTCGCCGATCTCATCGAGTATGCGCTGTTTTTCCTGTTCAGTATAAGCAAAGTAGGTCTTTTCCTTTGTGTTGATCTCAAACAGGGGAGACTCAGCGATGTAAACATAACCTTCGCTAATAAGAGTCGGAGTGAGGCGATAGAGCATAGTAAGAATTAGAGTGCGTATCTGGAAACCATCAACATCAGCATCGGTACAGATAACGATTTTGCTCCAGCGGAAGTTATCAATATTGAACGTGGAGAGCTCCTTGTTAGACTTTGAAGTGACTTCAACACCGCAGCCGAGCACCTTAATAAGATCAGTGATGATCTCACTTTTGAATATTTTTGCGTAATCAGCTTTCAGACAGTTAAGTATCTTTCCGCGAACAGGTATAACAGCCTGAAATTCAGCATCTCGTGCGAGTTTTACAGAACCGAGAGCCGAATCGCCCTCCACGATGTATATCTCGCGTCTTGTTACGTCTTTGGTACGGCAGTCCACGAACTTTTCGACCATATTTGCAAGGTCGATAGTACCGGTCAGCTTCTTCTTTACATTCAAACGTACACGCTCAGCGTTTTCACGGCTGCGCTTGTTGATAAGTATTTGTTCCGAGATCTTCTGAGCCTCATCAGGATTCTCAATGAAGTATACTTCAAGCTGATGACGTAGAAATTCAGTCATAGCCTCTCGGATAAATTTATTGGTGATAGCCTTTTTGGTCTGATTTTCGTAGGAGGTCTGCGTCGAGAAGGATGATGATACCAGCACAAGACATTCCTCAACGTCATTGTAGGTTATCTTGCCTTCATTTTTCTGGTAGCCGTTCACAGACTTTATATAAGCATCGATCTGAGCAACAAATGCACGTTTTACAGCGTCCTCAGGAGAACCGCCATGTTCAAGGAAGCTTGAATTGTGGTAATACTCAGTAAGCTTGACCTTATTAGAAAAAGTAAGTGCAACATCGAGCTTGACCTTGTATTCGGGCTTGTCCTCACGGTCTCTTCCGCGTTTTTCAGCCGACCAGTGCTGAATAGTAGTCATAGCATTATCGCCGACGATCTCGGCAACATAATCCGTTATACCGTCCTCATATATAAATTCAGTTTCATTGAAGCCGCCGGCTTCGTTTTCAGAACGGAAAACAAAAAGTATATTCGGGTTCACGACAGCCTGACGCTTCAGAATATCACAGAAGAACTCATCGCTTACAGCAATATCTGTAAAAACTTCGAGGTCCGGACGCCAGCGTGTTTTAGTACCGGTCTGCTTCTTTTTGCACGGTTCTTTTTTCAGTCCGCCGACATTTTCGCCCTTTTCAAAGTGAAGATCATACTTGAAACCGTCACGGATGACCTGAACGTCCATGAACTCAGAAGAAAACTGAGTAGCGCAAAGACCAAGGCCGTTAAGTCCGAGGGAATACTCATAGGATTCAGCAGAATCGTCGTACTTACCGCCGGCGTAGAGCTCACAGTAGACAAGTTCCCAGTTAAATCGCTGTTCGTTGTTATTGAAGTCAACAGGACAGCCTCTTCCGAAGTCCTCGACCTCAATATCATGATTTCTGTAATGAGTTATGATAATTTTACTGCCATAGCCTTCACGAGCCTCATCAATAGAGTTTGATATTACCTCAAAAATCGAGTGTTCACAGCCGTCAAGACCGTCTGAACCGAAAATTACCGCAGGACGTTTTCTGACTTTGTCAGCGCCTTTGAGCATAGTGATACTGTCATTACCGTAATCATTCTTCTTAGCCATTGATCTCTTCCTTTCAATTTATGTCAGAACATACGCTATAATTTTAACACACTTTAACCGGATTTGCAAGTAAAAAAAGAAAATTTCCGCATATAAGCCTAAAAACAGCGGTATAAGAATCATTCCTATACCGCTTAAAGTTATTTTATCACTGAGAAGTAAAGTATAACAAGAATACCAAGTACGATCCTGTACCAGCCAAAGACCTTGAAATCGTGTTTCTTGATGTAGTCCATGAGGAACTTGATAACAAACAGCGACACTACAAAGGCTGTGACCATAGCAGTAAGAAGTACAGCAAGTTCACCGCCGGACATACTTCCGCCGAATTTTACAATTTTCAGCAGACTTGCACCGAACATTACCGGTATAGCAAGATAGAAGGTAAACTCAGCCGCAACTGTACGTGAAATACCGATAAGCAGAGCGCCTACTATTGTAGCACCTGAACGCGAAGTGCCGGGGAATAAAGCAGCAAGAAGCTGGAAGCAGCCGATAATGAACGCCATTTTGTAAGTAAGATTACTTATTGAATTTACCTTAGGCGTTTTATTCTTATTCCAGTTCTCGACAACGATGAACGCAATACCGAAAACTATAAGCGCGATCGCAACAGTCCACGGATTGTAAAGGTGTTCATCTATCCAGCCATCAAGAAGCAGACCTACTACGGTAGCCGGTATGCAGGCAGCGAGCACCTTGAACCACATAACGAATATATCTTTCTTTATGTACGAGCCGAAGCCGCTTTCCTTGTAGGGAACAGGATTATTTTTCTTTCCGAACGGCCATATCTTGCTCCAGAATATTACCACAACAGCCATTATAGCACCTAACTGAATGACGACATCGAACATTTCTTTAAAGTCATCGGACTTGTCAAGGTTCACGAATTCGCTTACCAGTATCAGATGACCGGTACTGCTTACCGGAAGCCATTCTGTTATACCTTCAACAATTCCCAATATTATCGCTTTAATTATCTCCAACATAAAAAATATCCTTTCCAAAAGTATCAAGACGCATTATATCATATTTCCGATAATATGTCAAATATCGTGATCGCGGAAACGGTTAAGCCTGAATCTGCGTTTGGAAATATAAAGAACGCCGTCATTTTTGAGCCTTGTTATAACTCGCTGCAAAGCACTTCTGTTTACACAAAGATAGTCAGAAAGCGCAGTAGTTGAGAAAGGTATCTGCGGAGATTTCCCGTCAGGAGTATTATCCTCGATTATTTGCAGACAGCTGATGAGTTTATCCTCAATAGTTCTCTGACTGAGCACCTCGATCCTTTCACTCAGCCTTACAGCTTTTTCAGACATCAGTTCCAGCAGATTTTCAACAACTTTAGTGTGACACTGACAAGCATTTTCACAGCGTTTGGTTATTTCAGAACGTCTCAGGAACATTACTTCGCAGTCAGTTTCGCTAACTATTTCAATCATACTCCTCAAAGAAGCAGAATATGTAAAATAAGCGCCAAAGACACTCTGCTCATCAAGAGTTTCCATGATCGTGCGAACGCCGTTTATATCGTATTTGACTATTACTGCCTTACCACTGAGCAGAATACCGATGCGGTCACTGCCCATAGAGAACTCAGCAATACGGCTGCCTGATTTATATCTGCGGATGTCTGCGTTGAAGCAGCTTATCATGCGATGGCAGTCATCTTTATCCACGCCATTGAAAAGTATATTATCTTCCGGGAGCATAAAAAATTCCTCCTTGTTGCAATTGCAACAGATTTTTTCTACTATATATGATATAATAAATTACGTCAAAAGTCAAGTTTTTATTAAAAATGCTCTGTCCGCAGGCTGATTGACGACCGTACAACGCAGAGCTGCATTAAACAGGAGGTATTTTTATGAAAGTAAACGTTATCGGTGAGCAGATCTCTCAGGATGAGATCAATGCTTATATCGACTATGGCAAGAAAAAATACAGCGACCGTGAGATCGCTGCAATGACAGTCAAGATCGACGGTGATTATGTTGACCTTGAATACGATTTTGCAGATGTACCTTTTGACCGTATAAGAAGAATTACCGGTTATCTCGTAGGTACACTCGACAGATTCAATAACGGAAAACGCGCCGAAGAACGCGACAGAGTAAAACACACAGTATAAACTGGCAGTTATGCCTGTAACGGTTTATAAATAACAAATACGGAGGTAAATGGATTATGAAAAAATATGTATGTCCAGTATGCGGCTATGTGCATGAAGGAGATGCACCGCCTGAGAAATGTCCGCAGTGCGGAGTACCGGGTTCAAAGTTTATAGAGAAGGAAGCGGGCGAGAAACTCGTATTTGCCTGCGAGCATGAACTTGGTGTTGCAAAGGCAGTAACAGATCAGGAGATCGTAGAAGGTCTTCGCTCAAACTTCAATGGTGAATGTTCAGAAGTTGGTATGTATCTCGCAATGGCAAGAGTTGCATACAGAGAAGGCTATCCTGAGATCGGTGCATACTGGGAAAAAGCAGCATACGAAGAAGCTGAACACGCTGCAAAATTTGCAGAGCTTCTCGGAGAGGTGCTGTCATCTTCGACTAAGGAAAACCTTGAGAAGAGAGTTGCAGCAGAGCACGGTGCGACCGAGGGAAAACTCAAGCTTGCCAAGAGAGCTAAGGAGCTCAACCTTGACGCTATTCACGATACAGTTCATGAAATGGCAAGAGACGAAGCTCGTCACGGCAAAGCATTTGAAGGACTTCTTAAGAGATATTTCGGCTGATATTTGTATACATACTACCGGCAGGCGTTATGCCTGCCGTTTTTTTGTACATTTCAGACTGAACCTCTTGAAATTTCAAAAAGAATTTGATATAATACAGTTAATAGTTACGCAAAAAGAGGTGAACCGGTATGAAAAAAATACTTGATTGGGAAAAATATACCTCGACTGCTGTAAAGGTTGCAGCCGAAGGTATAGTCATGCTAAAGAATGACAACAATGCGCTGCCATTGAACAAAGACGAAACAGTATCAGTATTCGGACGCTCGCAGCTGAATTACTATAAAAGCGGCACAGGCTCCGGAGGAATGGTAAATGTATCGCGTGTTGTAGGTATCGTTGAAGGACTGCTTGAAGCCGGAGTTAAGGTCAATGAGGAACTCAGAAAAACCTACATTGAATGGGAAAAGGAAAATCCCTATGATCTTGGCAAAGGCTGGGGAAGCGAACCGTGGTCGCAAAAAGAAATGCCGCTGAGTGACGAGACCGTAAAAAGAGCTTCATTGTCGGGGAAAACAGCTATCGTTATCATAGGCAGAACAGCCGGAGAAGAACAGGACGCAAAGCCCGAAGAAGGTTCATATCTGCTTACATCGCTTGAAAAGGATATGATCTCAAAAGTCAGAAAGTATTTTGAGAAAGTCATTGTACTTCTGAACGTAGGCGGTCTTGTAGATATGTCGTTTGTGGACGATTATTCGCCGGATTCTGTACTTTATGTGTGGCAGGGCGGTATGATCGGCGGTACAGGTGTAGCTTTGGTACTTACAGGTGACGAATCACCTTCCGGAAAACTCAGTGATACGATCGCGTATAGAGTAGATGATTACCCTTCATCGCCATTTTTCGGTGACAGGACCCGAAATTACTATACGGAAGATATTTTCGTAGGCTATCGCTGGTTCGAGACATTTGCAAAAGATAAAGTACGCTACCCGTTCGGCTTCGGACTTTCATACACAACTTTCAAGCTGAAAACAATCAGCGTAAAAAGAGATGACTATCTGAGATTCAGAGTTAAGGTCACTAACACAGGCAGCTGTAAGGGCAAGGAAGTTGTACAGCTTTATGTGGAAAAACCTCAGGGCAAGCTCGGACAGCCTGCAAGAGTACTTTGTGGTTTCACCAAAACTAAGGAACTTGCACCGGGAGAGTCACAGGAGGTCGTAATAATACTGACCGGTTCAATGTCTGAACTTGCGTCCTACGATGATTCCGGCTGTACCGGACACCCACACTGCTGGGTGCTTGAAGAAGGATATTACAATTTCTACATTGGTACTGACGTAAGGTCAGCCGTTTCTGCAATCTCGGAACTTGTACCTCAGACAGTTGTAATTAAACAAGCAGTACAGGCAGTGGCACCTGTTCAGCCTTTTAAACGCATAAGACCAGCCAAGAAAAATGGCGATCTTGTTCCTATCGAGGAGAATGTACCTCTCAGCAAAGTCAACGAAGCGCAGAGAAGGCTTGAAAATATGCCTAAGGAGCTGCCTTACACCGGTGACAAGGGAATAAAGCTTGCTGATGTCCGTAACGGAAAGAATACCCTCGAAGAGTTCATCGCACAGCTTTCCGACAGTGATCTTGCAAGCATTATTCGCGGCGAAGGTATGGGAAGTCCGCGCGTAACTGCGGGTACTGCTTCTGCATTCGGAGGAGTTACTGACAGACTTACAGGCTTTGGCATACCGGCAGCCTGCTGCGATGACGGACCTTCTGGTATGCGTCTCGACTGCGGTACTAAAGCTTTCAGCCTGCCTAACGGTACGATGATTGCCTGCACATTCAACACCGAACTCGTAACAGAACTCTTTAGACATACTGGTCTGGAAATGTGCATCAACAAAGTTGACTGTCTGCTTGGCCCCGGAATGAACATACACCGTCATCCGCTGAACGGACGGAATTTCGAGTATTTTTCAGAGGATCCGTATCTGACAGGAGTTATGGCAGCCGCCGAACTGCAAGGACTTCATTCCAGCGGAGTTACAGGAACTCTAAAGCATTTCTGCGGAAACAATCAGGAAACGAACCGTCATTTCCTTGACTCGGCAGTATCCGAACGCGCACTCAGAGAGATATATCTGAAAGGCTTTGAAATAGCAGTACTCGAAGGTAATGCTGACTCGATCATGACGACCTACGGTTCGATAAACGGTCTCTGGACTGCCGGAAACTACGATCTGAATACAGTCATTCTAAGAAACGAATGGGGATTCAGCGGTTTCGTGATGACTGATTGGTGGGCTAATATCAACATCCGCGGTGATGAGCCGCAGAGAGCAATGTTTGCACCTATGGCAGCCGCACAGAACGATGTATACATGGTATGTGCCGAGTGCGTCAGCGATGACGAAGGCGTATCCAAAGCTTTGGCGGACGGATCACTCACAAGGGCAGAACTCCAGCGAAATGCTGCAAATATATGCCGGTTTATCATGAATACAAATGCTATGAAACGTCTGATGGGATGTGCTGACGAATACGAATTTATCAATAACAACGATGAAGCAGATCAGGACGAAGAACCGGTAATATTCTATGAACTGAATAAAGATCTTACGATTGATCTTCACGGTATTCAAAGCCGAAAGGGTGAGAATCACTGCTTCGCTCTGACAGTTAATGAGCCGGGATGGTTTGAAGTCAGTCTGAGTGCGTCTTCAACTCAGAGTGAACTCGCACAGATACCTGTAACTCTTTTCTTCATGGGTACTGCGAGCGGCACTATGACATGGAACGGAACAAACGGCAAACCTGTAACATACACTCTGAGGATACCTTTGTTCTCACACTTTACCGCAGCGAGAATATATTTCGCACAAAACGGTCTTGATCTGCACGAAATAAGCTTCCACAGATCTGACGAAGAAGCAGGAATAGATATTGCATTTTTGAACGAGGGTAATTGATATGAACATACAGATATTCGGAGCTAAAAAGTGTTTCGACACTAAAAAAGCCGAGCGCTGGTTCAAAGAGCGCGGAATAAAATATCAGTTTATAGATATGGCTGAAAAAGGAATGAGTAAAGGCGAATTCAATAGCGTCAGGCAGGCTGTCGGCGGTATCGAGGAAATGATAAACTACAAAGCAAAGGATCAGGACACCATAACACTCATAAAATATATGTCCGATGCTGATAAGGAAGAAAAACTTCTCGAAAATCCTCAGCTTATAAAAACCCCGGTGGTACGCAGCGGAAAGAATGCCGTAATAGGCTTTTTTCCAGAAATATGGAGCAAATGGGAATAATAACAAGGATTTTGCATTAAACTATTGCTATTTTGTTTAAAATATGTTATAATGTCAATGTAATGTATTTTTAGTACATACACTTTATTTCCTAATAATAATATTACAGGGATCTATCCCGGAAGGAGCATTAATATGGGAATCATACAGGCAGCACTTGTCGGTTCGTTATCAACACTTGCTGATACATGGGAAGAATTCTTCGTTTGTGAATCCATCCCTGCTGAAACACTCGTAGTACGCGGTGAAAAAAAGGTCGGCAAGCATTCATCAAATAAAAAAGGAAATGAAAATGTCATCTCTGACGGAAGTACCATCGTAGTACATGAAGGTCAGGCAATGATAATGGTCGATCAGGGCGTAGTTACTGAGATCGCAACTCAGCCCGGCATCTATAAATATGAAACAGGTACAGCACCAAGCTTGTTTTCAAGTACATTCGGAGCAGGTCTCAAGAACACGTTCAAAGAAATGTGGGAGCGTATCAAACACGGCGGTGATGTTGCAAAGGATCAGCGCATCTACTACTTCAACATGAAGGAGATCATCGACAATAAATTCGGAACTCAGAATCCGATCCCGTTCAGAATAAACTATCAGGAAATAGGCAGAAATTTCACTGTTGGAGTTCGCTGCAACGGTATATATTCATACAAGATAGTTGACCCGGTACTTTTCTTTGCAAATGTCTGCGGCAACGTTTCCGGTTCATATGGACGTTCAAATCTCGATTCGCAACTTAAGAGCGAGTTTCTTGATTATCTCCAGCCTGCTTTCGGAAAGATCTCTGCAAGCGGTATAAGATACGATGAACTCCCGGTAAGACAGAGAGAAGTCAAGGAAGCTATGCAGTCAGAGCTCAATGCTAACTGGACTGAGAGAAGAGGTCTTTCTCTTGAAACAGTTTCGATAAACTCTGCAACTATTTCTGATGAAGATACAAAACGCATCCAGCAGTTTGAAGACCGCGTTTGGAATACAAATCCGAACAATGCAGCTGCAACTCTTGTTGAGGCTCAGGCTCAGGCTATGCAGAATGCGGCAAGCAATCCTAATGGCGCTGCAATGGGACTTTTCGGCATGGGAATGGCTCAGAACGTTGGCGGCTTCAATGCACAGAATCTCTTCCAGATGGCACAGGCACAGCAGGCTACACAGCCTCTTGATAATACGGCTAATGCTGCACCAGCTGCATCAGCTGCACCTCAGCAGGCAGCAGGCGGCGATAAGTGGCAGTGTGAATGCGGAGCGATCAACTCAAAGAAATTCTGTTCAGAGTGCGGCAAGCCTAAGCCGGTGCCGGTATCCGCTGACGGCTGGACTTGTGAATGCGGTGCTGTAAATAAGGGCAAGTTCTGCTCAGAGTGCGGCAAACCCAAGCCGGCAGGAGCACCGCTCTACCGCTGTGACAAGTGCGGCTGGGAACCTGCTGATCCGTTTAATCCGCCTAAATTCTGCGAGGAGTGCGGAGATCCTTTCAATGATGATGACATCGTAAAGTAATATGATCCTATATAGCGCAGCTACCGGTCGTAAGCGAAGCTGCGCTATTACTATAAACAAACAAGGAAGGTAAGAAAATGTCAGAATTATTAGAGTATAAATGTCCGGCTTGCAGCGGAAAGCTTGAATTCAACAGCGGAACGCAAAGCATGAAGTGTCCGTTTTGCGAATCTGAATTTGACATAGAAGCGGTACAGGAATTCAATCATGCAGTTGAAACTCCGGATGAGAACAACATGAACTGGGATACATCCGCAGGCGGCGAATGGGCTTCAGGCGAGGCTGAAAACATGAGTGTTTATCATTGTCAGTCATGCGGTGCACAGATAGTAACTGACAATACAACAGCCGCTTCAAGCTGTCCTTACTGTGACAGTCCGATAGTGATGACGGGAAGTCTTTCGGGTGACCTCAAACCAGATTACGTTATACCGTTCAAGCTTGACAAGGAAGCCGCTAAAAGTGCCCTTGACAAATATATCAAGAGCAAGAAGCTTGTTCCGGCAGTATTCAAGCAAAAGAATCATATTGACGAAATTAAAGGCGTATACGTTCCGATGTGGCTTTTTGACGCTAAAGCAGACGCACGTATAATATTCAAAGCAAAAAAAGAACGCAGCTGGAACGACGATGACTACAACTATGTCGAAACAAGCTATTATTCAGCAGTCAGAGCGGGAACACTCGGATTTGAAAACGTACCGGTTAACGGCTCAACAAAAATGGATCCTGAGATCATGGAATCCATAGAGCCTTATGATTTCAAGGACGCTGTTGATTTTAAGACAGCTTATCTATCGGGATACTTAGCTGATCGTTATGATGTTTCAGCTGAGGACAGTGTATCAAGAGCAAATGAACGAATTGAAAACAGCACAAAGGCTATTTTTGAGGATACCGTAAAAGGCTACGACAGCGTATCGACAGAGTCCGCAAACATATCACTTGATGACGGAAAGGGCAAATACGCATTGTATCCGGTATGGATACTGAATACCTCATGGGACGGCAATAAATACACATTTGCTATGAACGGTCAGACAGGAAAATTCGTCGGAAACCTTCCGATAGATACCGGCGCAGCAATAAGACTGTTTTCGGCAATAACAGCAATTGGTACGGCTGTTATTTTCGGCATCTCGTACCTTATGTCACGATGAGGAGGTTATTAGATTGAAACGCAAGTTATTTGTAATATTCGCAGCATTACTGGCTGTATTCTTCATACCGGGATCAGACCTTACGTCAGGCTGCACCGGAAATTTTGAAGCCTGCGCCGCATATTCAGCTGAATACAGCGATTACGCACCGGCATATAATGAGATAAGTTCAGTAACCGTAAAACTCTCTGAGCAGACAAAAAGTACAGAAAAATCTGAAAAGAAAAAATTCAGCCCTGTAAGATCGCTTATTATCGCATTTGTAATATCAGCTATCATAGCACTGATAGTGGTGTTCAGCATCAAATCCGGTCTCAAGACAGTACGCAAAAAGTACGAAGCATCGAGTTATGTTATCAAGGATTCTCTTGATCTGCGCGAAAACAGTGATACTTTCCTTTACAAAAAAGTCGATAAGACCGAACGTTCACGCTCCTGACGCATAGCAGTTGACATTATTCAATTATTGTGATATAATGTTTATATATATTTATATTTTTTAATGGAGGATATATTATGTGTGGAATAGTAGGCTTTGTAGGAAGCTCCCAGGCTGCTCCTATATTGCTTGACGGGCTTTCAAAGCTTGAATATAGAGGCTATGATTCAGCAGGTATAGCTGTCAGGGACGGCAGCGCTAAAACTGAAATAGTCAAAGCAAAGGGAAAACTTAAGGTTCTCAAGGAAATGACCAATAACGGTAATGCTGTAAAGGGTACCTGCGGAATCGGACATACCCGCTGGGCTACTCACGGAGAGCCTTCAACACTAAATGCACATCCGCATTGCAGCGATGACGAAAACGTGATCGCAGTACATAACGGTATAATCGAGAATTATCAGGAACTCCGCGAAAAACTTACAAAAAGCGGATACACATTCAATTCACAGACAGATACTGAGGTAGCTGTCAAGCTTATCGACTATTACTACAAGAAATATGCTCTTGGTCCGGTCGATTCCATTGCAAGAGCAATGATAAGGATAAGAGGCTCATATGCACTTGCAGTCATGTTCAAGGATTATCCTGAGGAATTATACACCGCACGTAAGGACAGTCCGATGATAATCGGTATCTCAAATGGTGAGACATATGTTGCTTCTGACGTTCCTGCTATACTCAAATACACGAGAAACGTTTACTATATCGGTAACCGCGAAATAGCAAAATTAACCAAAGGTACAGCAACCTTCTATAACATAGACCGCGAAGAGATCGAAAAGGAACTCACAGAGATAAAATGGGATGCAGAAGCTGCTGAAAAGGGCGGTTATGAGCATTTCATGCTCAAGGAAATACATGAGCAGCCAAAGGTCGTAAGAGATACTATCAATTCAGTTGTAAAAAACGGTAAAATAGATTTCAGCGGAATAGGTCTCACTGACGATGAAATGAAGTCATTCAGCCAGATCTATATCGTAGCCTGCGGTTCAGCTTATCACGTCGGAATGGCTGTACAGTATGTAATTGAAGATTTTACTTCTCTGTCTGTACGTGTCGAACTCGCTTCCGAATTCAGATACAGAAAAATGCAGCTTGTTAAGGACAGTCTTGTAATAATAATAAGTCAGTCCGGCGAAACTGCTGATAGTCTTGCTGCTCTCAGAGAGGCTAAGGATAAGGGGATCAAGACGCTCGGTATCGTGAACGTTGTTGGTTCGTCTATTGCGCGTGAAGCTGATAATGTATTCTATACTCTTGCCGGACCTGAGATCTCGGTTGCGACCACAAAGGCTTACAGTACACAGCTTATCGCTGGTTATCTTCTTGCAATGCAATTTGCAGTCGCAAGAGGAGAGATGTCCGAAGAAAAGTGCAGCGAACTTCTTAAAGAGCTTTACACTATTCCGGACAAGATCAAGAAAATTCTCGAAGATAAAGAGCGCTTACAATGGTTTGCAAATAAACTTGCAAGCGCAAAGGACGCTTTCTTTATCGGCAGAGGCATAGATTATGCTATCGGACTTGAGGGAAGTCTCAAAATGAAGGAGATCAGCTACATCCACTCCGAAGCGTATGCAGCAGGTGAACTCAAGCACGGACCTATAAGCCTTATCGAAGACGGTATACTGGTAATCAGTATACTCACACAGCAGGATCTTTACGAGAAGACTATCAGTAACATGGTAGAAGTAAAGAGCCGCGGCGCGTCTCTGATGGGACTTACAACCTATGGTAATTACAGCATGGAAGATACTGCCGATTTCACAGTATACATTCCGCAGACAGATCCGCATTTTGCCGGAAGTCTTGCTGTAATACCGCTTCAGTTGCTTGGATACTATGTATCAGTAGCAAAGGGTTATGATGTAGATAAGCCGAGAAATCTGGCAAAGAGTGTAACCGTTGAATAAAAAACAAGAGCGAACTGAGGGAGGCTGACCAATGTTCGCTCTTTCTGTTGAAAGGATGAAATATTATGAGTAATGAGATTAAATCTGTGACTGAACTTGGAAATCCGCGTAAGCCGCAAGGAGAAGCCGGATTTGAAATGCTCAGCAGTATGAACGAGCATCACTCGGACGTAACTGACTGGGCGCTTGGCTTCCTCGAATTGAAAGACGGTAACAGCGTGCTTGACATTGGCTGCGGAGGCGGTGCAACGCTTTCAAAAATCGCAGGCATGACTAAGTCCGGACACATCATGGGAGTTGACTACTCAGATGTTTCAGTAAAAATGAGTAAGGATACCAATGCGGAAATGATAAGCTCCGGAAGAATGGAAATAATCGAAGCATCTGTTGAGGATCTGCCTTTTGAAGATAATAGTTTCGACCGGATAATCACTGTCGAGAGTTTTTATTTCTGGCCGGATCCGCAGAATAATTTAAAAGAAGTGTATCGCGTTCTAAATAATAACGGGGTATTTCTGATAGTTGCGGACATCAACGGCGATGCCGAGCTCAGTGAAGAGGATATTGAAAACATCCGTAAATACTCACTCTACAACCCGAAGATCTCTGAATTCCGCAGTCTGCTTGAAAACGCAGGATTCAGCAGTGTAAACATACGCACCAGGGAGGGCACAAGCTGGGTTTGTGCCGAGGGAAGAAAGTAAAAGTATCACCGTTTATATAATCTTCCCTGATACGTGTCAAGCTCAGCAAGGCGCTTATCAATCCCGCCGAGTACAGAGATCTTATCTGCGCTCCACATCGGAGCAATAAGCTTAGACTTATCGCCATCGCCGGTAATGCGCTCGATCACGGTCTCCGGAGGCAGTAATTCAAGCTGACGTACAATAATATCAATATACTCATCTTTGCTAAGAAGCTCCATGCTGACTTTGCTGTACATTTCAGCAAGCTTTGTACCGCGGATAACGTGAAGCATCTGGAGCTTTACAGCGTCAGGGGAGAGAGCAGCCGCCTGACGAACAGTTTCAAGCATCATATCCGCTGACTCATCAGGCAGCCCGTTTATAATGTGAAGACAAACACGTATACCGCGTTCTTTGATCTTATTGTATCCTTCGAGGAACTCGCTGTGTGTACAGCAACGGTTGATAAGGGTTATAGTTTTCTCATGTACAGTCTGCATACCGAGTTCTACTGTAAGAGCAGTACGGTGAGAGTAGTATTCAAGCAGATCGAGCATATCGTCCGCCAGACAATCACTGCGAGTACCGATAGCTACACCGGCTACTTCATGGTAAGACAGAATGTCCTCCATTATTGAACGCAATATTTCCGGAGAAGTATAAGTATTGGTATTGGACTGCAAATAAGCAGCGATCCTGGGGACATATCCCAATTTAGCGCTTATGCGCCTGATCTCTGAATCAAGCTGCTGTGAAACAGTCAGTTCCGGACGTGTAAAATATCCGCTGCCCGCATCGCAGAAAATACAACCGCCTATTCCTTTGCTTCCGTCAATATTCGGACAGGTGAATCCGCAGTTCAGAACAGCTTTGTATATCTTCTCACCGAAATTCGAGCGATTATAGTAATTCAAGGTATGGTAACGCTTATTGTCGCTGGAATATCTGAAAGGATTTTTCATATCAACACCTCATTAGTATGTTATCACATATGTATGGTATTGTCAATAATTGAACATTTTTAAGCAAAATCGCAATTTATAGCCGGATTTAATGTTGACAAACTTAGCATAATATGGTAAAATAAATATAGATATTGACAAATTATGAATTACCGCTTATAATTATTAGCCCGATACATTAAAACGTAAGGTATTAGTTCATATCAAGACGCTTTTTATCGTTTTTGTGCAACGTGCACAATAATCAACGCACAAAAGTGCTACTATTCACAATTTTGTTTTTTGCACAAAAACTTCTTTGACAAACTGTTGTTTTTGTGTTATAATATATTTTAGGTTAGTATTGAAGTGTTCACAGCAGCGCTGTACTATCAATATCTTATACGATTTGCAGAATCCGGTGCCGTTCAGCAGCTATACTGCTCTGGCTTGCGGATATCGGAAAGGAAAAGAAATGGCTAAAATCATTGCAGTAACTTCAGGTAAAGGCGGAACCGGTAAGTCGACAGTTTGTGCAGGTCTCGGCTATACTCTCGCTAAGCAGGGACACAGAACTCTTATCATTGAGCTGGATTTCGGACTAAGATGTCTCGACATCATGTTCGGAATGGAAACAAGAATCGACCACGATCTCGGTGAAGTTCTAAACGGAAAGAAAACTGCACTCGAAGCAGTAGCACAAGTACCAATGGCAAGCAATCTCAGTATTCTTTGCGCTCCTAAGACATTAACTCCGGTCGACGCAAAACAGATCGGTGAGATATGCCGTTCCGTAAAGAAATACTTTGAATACATAATCATTGATACAGGTGCTGGTATTAATTCGCACGTATTTGATATAGTGGAACAGTCAAACCTCATACTTGTTGTTTCAACACCGGATCAGGTTTGTATACGTGATGCAAGTCTTATGTCCGATGAATTCTATAACAGAGGAAACAAGAGTCAGAGACTTATAATAAATAAGGTAAGTAAAAAGGTTATCGGAAATGGTCTCGTCGCAAATCTTGATGAGATCATTGATAAGGTAGGAATCCAGCTTATCGGCGTTATCCCAGATGACTTCAAGATGACTGTTGCTACCGGCAAGGGTAATCCGATCCCAACTGATTCTGAAGCACTCAAGGCATTTGATGCAATAGCTAAAAGACTCGGCGGCGAATTTGTACCGCTTACATTCAATAACTAAGATATAAGATACAGAAAATCATTATAGATACTAAAAGCATTGGTCTGCATACTCAAAGTTCATAATACAGAAAAAATAGTACCGAGACGGGGAAAGGAATGTAATTTATGAAGATTGCAATCATTGCACACGATGCAAAAAAAGAACTCATGGTTCAGTTTTGCAGTGCTTACTGTGGAATTCTTTCAAAGCATACTCTTATAGCTACTAATACAACAGGAAAACAAGTCGCCGAAGCAACAGGTCTCCCCATAAAGAGATACCTCAGCGGACAGGGTGGAGCAGAACAGATACTTGCTCTTCTTTCCTGCAATGAAGTAGATGTACTTCTCTTCTTCAGAGATCCTATCAACCCCAATGCAAATGATGTTCACGGCATGAATCTTCTTAGATTGTGCGATGTTCATAACGTGCCGGTAGCCACAAATATTGCCACAGCAGAAGCACTTATCCTTGCTCTCGAACGCGGTGATCTTGACTGGCGTGAGGTTGGAACTCCAAGTATCTGATCTATTAATTGTCCCTTTTAAGGGACAATTTTTCATGTAATGAGTGAAAGAGCTCCTTTCTTTCATTACCTATAAATTAATGAAAGGCTGAAAATTTATGGCTATAAATATCAAGCGCCCTAACGGCACAGAAGATGTACTTCCAAGAGACATCCACAAATGGCACACGGTAGAAAAGATCGCTCGTGAAACTGCTGAAAGCTACGGATTCGGAGAACTGCGTTTTCCGACTTTCGAGAATACCGATCTGTTTCTGCGTTCTGTCGGTGAAACCACTGATGTTGTTCAGAAGGAAATGTACACCGTTATGGCAAAGGAGACAAAATTTACTCTTCGTCCTGAAGGAACAGCCGGTGCTATCCGCGCAATGCTCCAGAACGGACTGCTCAACGAAGCACTTCCTCAGCGCATATTCTACATTATCTCATGCTTCCGTCATGAGAGGCCTCAGGCAGGAAGACTTCGTGAGTTCCATCAGTTCGGGCTCGAAATGGCAGGAAGTCCGTCTCCGGCAGCAGATGCAGAGGTAATTTCTCTTGCTAAAAAGATACTTGACCGCCTTGAATTAAAAAATATTGAGCTTCACATAAATTCTATCGGCTGTCCTACTTGCCGTGCGAAGTATCACGAAGCTCTGAGGGCATACTTCGAGCCTCATAAGAATGAGCTCTGTGAAACCTGCAAGGAACGCCTTGTCAAGAACCCGATGCGTCTCCTTGACTGTAAGAGCCCGGAGGACCGCGAGATAGCTAAAGATGCTCCGGTCATACTTGATTATCTCTGTGATGAATGCTCGGATCATTTTGCAAAATTAAAGAAATATCTTGATAACGCAGGCATCGACTATACTATTGATCCCAAAATAGTCCGCGGACTTGACTATTACACAAAGACAGTTTTTGAATTCATTACCACCGAAATAGGCGCGCAGGGTACAGTCTGCGGCGGCGGACGCTATGATGGTCTTATAGAACAGCTTGGCGGACAGCATACTCCGGCACTCGGATTTGGTATGGGACTTGAACGCCTTCTTCTTGTAATGGATAAGCAGAATTGTGATTATCTTGCACCTAAAAAATGCGATATTTACTTTGCAACTATGGGCGATGAAGCACTTGAAAAAGCAATGTCACTTACAGCACAACTTCGTGAATTCGGCTATTTTGCGGAGTACGACTTAATGGGACGTGGTCTCAAGGCTCAGATGAAGTACGCTAATAAGATCGGTGCAGCGTTTACAATGGTACTTGGCGACAATGAGCTTGCAGACGGTAAGGCAAAGCTTAAAGAAATGGAAAGCGGCGAGGAAACAGTGATCAATCTTGATGATAAGTTTGAAGCCACTTTCGAGGAAATATATTTCAATCAAATGCTCGATGGCATCGACGATGAAAACGGTTCATTGTTCGCATTTACAGGGGAGGATAAATAAAATGGCAGACAGCATGAAAGGTTTAAAAAGAACGCATTACTGTGGTGAAGTTACCGAAATCGGTGCAGAGGTAGTAGTAGGCGGATTCGTAGAAAGAGTAAGAAACAAGGGCGGTGTAGTGTTTATCGTCCTCAGAGACAGGACCGGCGTTGTACAGCTTCTTTTCAACGATGAAACAGACCACGAACTGTTTGACAAAGCTGCTTCATGCCGAAGCGAATATGTACTTATGGCAAAAGGTCAGGTACGTGAGCGTGAAAGCAAGAACGATAAACTCAAAACCGGAAACGTTGAAATATTCGTTACCGATCTCAGAATTCTCGCAAAAGCTCAGACTCCACCTTTTGAGATCGTGAATGATACTAAAGCTAATGAAGAGATACGTCTCAAATACCGCTATCTTGATCTCAGAAGAGCCCCTCTCCAGCAGAATATCTTCATGCGTCATCAGATCGCAAAAGTAACGCGCGATTACTTCTATGAGAACGGATTCCTCGAGATCGAAACCCCAATGATGATGAAATCAACTCCGGAAGGTGCAAGAGACTATCTCATCCCTTCAAGAGTACATCAGGGCAAATTCTATGCACTTCCGCAGTCACCTCAGATCTACAAGCAGCTTCTTATGGTCGCTGGATACGATAAGTACATACAGCTTGCGCGCTGCTTCCGTGATGAGGATCTTCGTGCAGACCGTCAGCCGGAATTCACACAGATCGACCTTGAAATGTCATTTGTAGATTCAGAAGATATTCAGGAATGTGTTGAAGGCTTCATCAAGCGAGTTTTCAAGGAGGTACTTAATGTCGAGATACAGACTCCTCTTACAAGACTCACTTTTGCTGACGCTATGAACCGTTACGGTTCAGATAAGCCGGATACACGTTTTGGATTTGAAATACAGGATATAACAGAAGCTGTTAAGGATATTGATTTTCCGGTATTCAAGGGAGCTGTCGAAGAAGGCGGCACTGTACGCGCTATCAATGTAAAGAACGGTGCAGCTACATATACTCGCAAGGAAATTGACAAACTCGTTGAACACGCAAAAGGTATCGGTGCAAAGGGACTTGCTTACATTCGCTGGGCTGATGAGCCTAACTGTTCATTCAAGAAATTCCTTGGTGAAGGTGACCTTGAAAAGATATGTGCAGCTGTTGACGCTAAGGAAGGCGATCTTGTACTTATCTGTGCTGACAAGACTAAGACTGTACTCACGACATTAGGTGCGCTCAGACTTATATGCGCTAAGCGTCTTGACGTGATCCCTGAGGACAAATACAATTTCCTCTGGATCACAGAAATGCCTTTCTTTGAGTACGACGAAGAGCATAACACATGGGTTGCAGCACATCATCCATTCACAATGCCTATGGAGGAGTGTCTTGATTACCTCGATACTGATCCGGCAAATGTTCGTGCAAAAGCATGGGATCTTGTGCTTAATGGTACAGAATTATCAAGTGGTTCTATGCGTATAACAGATTATGAACTCCAGCAGAGGATGTTCGAGGCTCTTGGTATGACAGATGAAGAGATTGAAGCAAAATTCGGATTCCTTGTTGATGCTTACCGTTACGGTGCACCACCTCATGGCGGCATGGGCATCGGTCTCGACCGACTTGCTATGATAATGTGCAAGGCTGAAAGTCTTCGTGACGTAACTGCATTCCCGAAGGTTCAGAATGCGAGCGAACTTATGTCTGAATGTCCTTCATTCGTTGACGATGAAAGCCTTAATGTTCTTGGAATAAGTGTAAATAAAGCCGATGAGTAATCGTTACTACGCAGTTTGTGGTATACTCGAAATTGACGGGAAGATCCTGTTCGTCCGCCATACTTATGGACAGGCAAAAAACAGAATACTTATCCCCGGTGGATATGTTAAAGAAGATGAACTTCCCACACAAGCGGTAAAAAGGGAATTCTTCGAGGAAACTTCTGTAAACGCTGAAGCGGATTCGATATTTTCGATACAGTTCAAGCGTGACCAGTGGTGTGTTGTCTTCACGTTGAAATACATATCCGGAGAACCTGTATCAGACGGTTATGAAAACAGCGAAGTCCTGCTTTTAACGCCGGAAGAAGCTGTTCAGAGAAATGATATAACAAATATGAGCCGTGCAATACTTAATGCATATATAGCTGAAAGAGATAATATACTGAAAAAAGGCGAATATCGTTCCATATCACTAAAACAAGGCGAATACGAGATATTCGGAGTATAGTCCTATGCTAAATTGGAATAAGTTTCTAACTGTTTCACTTGACAGCATAGATCAATTGTGGTATAATAACAACGTGAGTTAAATATTTTTTATGGGAGCTGTCTGGAGGGATCGCTCCCATTCTGTTTTTTGCCAAAAGAAGTATTGACAAATTGCAGATAGTGTACTATAATAATATTAGCTCACAAAATGACTGTTAGTCATTTATGATAAAGGAGGGAGAATATGGCATCCGAAGCTATAAAAAGAATTCTCGAAGCCGAAAGTGAAGTGAATAAAAAGAATGCTGAAGCGCGGAAGCGTAAGGACGAGATAATCAATAACGCTGTCGGAAATTCAGCACACATCATTCAGAAAAAGATCGGTGAAGCTAATGCCGAATCCAATCGTCAAAGAATAGAATATGATAAGAAGTTAGCTTCACACAAGGAACAAGCAGAGGTTGAACTCGAAAAAGATCTCGCAAAGCTCAAAGACATTTCTGAGAAGAATATGTCCCGAACAATAGACGAGATAATCAGCAGCATATTCTGAACGAGAACAGAATAAGGAGTGTGATATAATATATGGCGAAACTCAAAATGAAAAAAATTGAGTTGATCGCGCTTCTGACAGACAGTAAAAAGATCATCGAACTTCTCCAGCGCCGCGGCGTAGTTGAAATATGCCGTAACGAAGAAGAGTTATCCGGAACAAATGTCACTTCGATAATCAGTGAATTTGAAAAATTCCGCAGCACAGCGGCGCAGGCTCTTGATATACTCGGGATATATGCACCTGAAAAAACTGGAATAGCTCAGATGATAGGAAGCAGAACAGAAGTTGAAAAACACGCTTTCGGAAGAGAAGCGATGCAGATCGACAGAATAATGAACATTGCCGGAGAGATCATAAGGAATAACCGTATAATAACTGACAGCGAGGCTCAGATAGCGCAAAATAATATTAAAAGCGATACTCTGGAGCAATGGAAAAAGCTTGATGTCCCGCTTGATTTCAAAGGTACTGCCGCAACATCGGCAATTATAGGTTCACTGCCTTATATGGCGGATTCGGATTCAATCGAAGCAGAGCTGCCGGAAGGCTGCTTTTGTGAAATAATTTCAGCTTCAAAAGAGCAGACCAATATCTTTCTGCTTTGCAGTAAGACAGTTTTTGAAGAAGCAATGAACGCTCTCAGGATGATGTCCTTTATACCAGTTTCAGAATCCGAAAGCAAAACGCCTTCAGAACTTATCAAGCTGTATTCACAGGAAAACTCGGATCTTCAACAGAAGATAGTTGAATGCGAGAACAGGATAATCGAATTGCAGACCGAAAGAAAACAGCTCAAATTCGCTGTTGATTATCTTCAGATGCGCAAGGATAAATATGACGTTCTCAGTTCGCTCGGATTCACTGAAACAACATTCGTACTGAATGGTTATATTCCGGAAAAATATTGTGAAAGTCTTCAGAAGGAACTCGAAGCCAAATACACAGTTTTCATAGAATATACAGATCCTTCCGATGAGGACGATGTGCCGGTATTGCTTGAAAACAGCAGATTCTCATCGCCGGTCGAGAGCATAACAAGAATGTACGCTATGCCCGGCAAAAAGGATGTTGATCCAACACCGGTAATGTCATTTTTCTATTACCTTTTCTTCGGAATGATGCTGTCAGATGCAGGCTACGGTCTTGTAATGCTGATAGGTACGACAATTGCACTAAAGAGATTCAAGCTTGAAGAAAGCATGAAAAAAACACTGATAATGTTCCGGAATTGTGGTATATCTACTCTTATATGGGGCGCTCTCTTCGGAAGCTGGTTCGGTGATATAGTGCAGGTGATAGGAAAAGAATTCTGCGGTAAGCAGATCGGAAGCATCGCACTTTGGTTTGAACCAATGAATGATCCGATAAAGCTTTTGCTTTATGCCTTTGGACTTGGCATACTTCACCTGTTTCTCGGAGTTGCAGTTTCATTCAGAATGTCGTGGGATGAGGGACGAAAACTTGACGCTGTGCTCGATACTCTGCCTATCTATATGATAGTTCTTGGAGCTGCACCGCTCGGAGCTTCTATCCTTACAGATGTGCCGGCTATCCTTAAATCCATAGGCACTCCGCTATTGTTGGCGGGAGTTGTATTGCTGGTCCTTACGTCTGGCAGAAGTTCAAAGTCACTGTTCGGAAAATTTTTCGGTGGACTTTACGCACTCTATAACACAGCAACAGGCTACCTCGGAGATATACTCTCTTATTCAAGACTTCTTGCGCTTGGACTTGCAACAGGTTCGATCGCAAGTGTAATAAATCTCATCGGCACAATGCCGCAGAATCTGGTATTTAAAGCTATTCTGCTGGTAATCGTGTTTATAGTAGGACACACCGTAAACCTTGCAATAAATCTGCTTGGTGCATATGTCCACACAGACAGACTTCAGTTCGTTGAACTGTTCTCTAAATTCTATACAGGCGGAGGCAGAGAATTTGCACCGCTTACAGTAAATACAAAATACATCAAATTCAAGGAGGAAAAAATCAATGAATAGTTTAGGTCTTGCATTAGCAATAATAGGAGCAGCTTGTGCTTCACTTTTCGCAGGAATAGGATCTGCAAAGGGCGTTGGACTCGTAGGTGAAGCCGCAGCCGGAGTAGTATCAGTAGATCCGAATAAATTCAGCAAAGTACTCATTCTTCAGCTTCTTCCTGGTACTCAGGGACTTTATGGTCTTCTTACAGCGATACTTATGCTCAGAAAGATAGGAATTCTTGGCGGAGATGTGGTTGATCTCTCAACAGCGCAGGGACTTATGTTCCTCGGTGCAGCAATGCCGATAGCTATCGTCGGACTCTTCTCAGGTATTGCACAAGGAAGGGCAGCAGCTGCCGGTGTAGGCATCACAGCTAAGAAGCCTGAGCATAACGGTAAGGGTATCATTATGGCAGCTATGGTCGAAACATACGCTATCCTTGCTCTTCTTGTATCTATCCTTATAATAAACAATATAGCAGTTTGATAAGAACGGAGGAATATAATGTCCGGTCTTGAAAATATTCTGAGTATAATAGACTCACAGCAGAAAGAAAATGAAAAAAAGATAATGGATTCCGCTGAAAATAAGGTCAGGGAGATAATGTCCGAAGCCGAAGATAAAGCCGATAAAGCTTATAAGGAATACATCCAGCGCGCAGCTATAAAGAACGAGCATGACTACAATACTGCCTGTTCTTCAATTGATTCAGCAATGAAGCGAAAGATCCTCGACTATAAGGTAACACGTATCAATGAAGCCATTGAAAAGGCTTATCAGAAGCTCCATAACCTTCCGGACACTGAGTATTTTCAGCTTATAGAAAAGCTTGCAAAACGTGATCTCCGCAAAGGAGACGGTGTGATCTCCATGTGCAGCAATGATCTTAAAAGACTTCCGGCTGATTTTAAAGCCAAACTTTCAAAAGCAGCCTCAGATAAGGGCGGCAGTATAACGATCTCGGATGAACCAGCTGATATTGCCGACGGATTCATTCTCACATACGGAAACATTTCAGAGAATTACAGTTTTCGTGCTGTACTTGAAGCTGAAAAAGAAACAGTAAGAGACATAACTGCAAGAGAATTATTCAGGTAGGTGACAGGATGAGCAATACAGAATATGCAAGCGCAGTTGCAGCTATAAAAGCTATGGAATGTACTCTCCTGAGCCGCAATGATATAGAGCAGCTTATCAATACTCCGACCCTTAACGAATTAAAAACACTTCTTGAATCAAAGGCTGCTTCAAACGATATGAATGAAGTGTGGAGTATGCTCTCAACATATGCTCCCGATTGCGAAGAACTGAAGATCCTGCTTTACCGCAACGATTTTCACAACCTGAAATCCGTTCTGAAAGCAATGCTCTCAGGCAGAGATCCGGCACACTATTATATTGCGCCGTCAAATGTTTCACTTGAAACACTTGTTTCCGCATTTTCTTCCAAGGAGTTTGATACGCTTCCGAAATACATGGCAGAAACTGCTGAAAAAGCCTACGAAACAGCAACGCTCACTCTTGACGGTCAGCTTTCGGATTCATATATAGACTCGGCTGCTCTTGCAGCAATGCAGAAAAGCGCAGATGAGACCGGCAACACATTCATGAAAAAATTTGCACAGCTCACAACAGTCTGTGCCGACATAAAAACTGCATACAGATGCAGTGTCATGAACAAGCCGCGCCAGTTTCTTGAAACAGCCATTTGCGGCAGCAGAGAACTCGATAAAGAATCACTCATAAAAGCAGTTCTTGCCGGAACTGATCCTTTACTAAGCTTCCTTGAAGGTACAACATATAAAGAGACAGCTGAAATGCTTAAAGAATCTCCGGCACAGTTTGAAAAATGGTGTGACGATGTCATGATAGATCATGCAGAATCAGCAAGAGTTATGGCATTCGGAATAGAGCCTCTTGCAGCATACTATATCGCAAAAGAAGCTGAGATCAAGAATCTGCGCATACTGAGAGTATGCAAGGAATGTGGAGCAGACCGCGAAACTATCACGGAAAGGATGAGGAAACTCTATGTATAAAGCTGCTGTAATAGGCGATAGTGCAAGTGTATCCGGATTTGCAGCACTTGGACTTTCCGTTTTTCGTGAAACTGAACCGGAAAAAGTAAAAAAACTTATCTCAAAACTCGCTGCAAGCGATTTTGCAGTGATATACATTACAGAGCCGGCAGCTGCACTTGTTAGCGACACTATAAACAAATACAGAAACAGCAAGCTGCCTTCGATAGTGCTCATACCTTCAATAGAGGGAAATACCGGCGACGGTATGCGAGCACTGCATGAAGCCGTAGAGAAGGCAGTCGGCTCAGATATTTTGAATTAGAAAGAGGCTGATGATCCCCGATGAGCAGTATTGGAAAAATAGTAAAAATATCCGGTCCGCTTGTAGTTGCTGAGGGCATGAGAGACTCAAATATGTTCGACGTTGTCCGCGTCAGCAGCAAGAGACTGATAGGTGAAATAATCGAAATGCACGGTGACCGTGCTTCAATACAGGTATACGAAGAGACTTCCGGACTTGGTACAGGAGAAGAAGTTGAATCTACCGGTGAGCCAATGAGCGTTGAGCTCGGTCCCGGACTGATAGGCAGTATCTTCGATGGCATCCAGCGTCCGCTTGATGACATACGTAAAGCCTGTGGAAACAATCTTCTGCAGAGAGGCGTTGAAGTACCTTCACTGAAAAGAGACATTCTCTGGAAATTTGAACCTTCTGTGAAAACAGGAGATAAGGTCGTGGGCGGTGACATCATAGGAACAGTGCAGGAAACTGACATTGTCCTTCACAAGATAATGGTACCTAACGGAGTTGAAGGTACAGTAAAAACTATCGGATCCGGAGAATTCCATGTTGATGATACAGTATGCGTAATTGAGACCGCAAAGGGAGATAAGAACCTTACATTACTCCAGAAATGGGGCGTAAGAAAAGGCAGACCTTACAAGAAAAAGCTTTCTCCTGATATGCCGCTCATAACAGGTCAGCGAGTAGTCGATTGTCTCTTCCCGATAGCCAAGGGCGGAGTTGCTGCTATTCCGGGACCTTTTGGAAGCGGCAAGACTGTTACACAGCATCAGCTTGCAAAATGGGCAGACGCTGATATTATTGTATATATCGGATGCGGCGAGCGCGGCAACGAAATGACCGACGTTCTCAACGAATTTCCTGAACTGATAGATCCTAACACAGGAAAATCACTTATGGAGCGTACAGTTCTTATCGCTAATACATCCGATATGCCGGTCGCAGCGCGTGAAGCCTCTGTTTATACAGGTATCACTATCGCTGAATACTACCGTGATATGGGCTATTCAGTTGCACTTATGGCTGATTCGACATCACGTTGGGCGGAAGCTCTGCGTGAAATGTCCGGACGTCTCGAAGAAATGCCCGGCGATGAGGGCTATCCTGCTTACCTCGGAAGCCGTCTTGCACAATTCTATGAACGTGCAGGACGAGTCATCTCAAACGGCACTGATGGCAGGGAAGGTGCTCTTTCAGTTATCGGAGCAGTATCACCTCCGGGCGGCGATATTTCTGAACCTGTATCTCAGGCTACACTCAGAATAGTCAAGGTGTTCTGGGGACTTGATTCAAATCTTGCGTATCAGCGACACTTCCCGGCTATAAACTGGCTCACAAGCTACTCGCTCTATGCAGATTCACTTGCAAAGTGGTACGATAACAACGTTTCTGTCGACTGGATGAAGAACAGATCACGTTTTATGGCTATACTCCACGATGAAGCAGAGCTTAAAGAAATAGTCAAACTTATCGGTATGGATGCTCTGTCCGCTTCCGACCGACTAAAAATGGAAACAGCGCGTTCGATTCGTGAGGACTTCCTGCACCAGCTTGCTTTTCATGAAGTTGACACCTACACAAGTCTGAAAAAGCAGCTGTTCATGATGAAGCTGATACTCAATTTCAACGATGAAGCAAATGAGGCTGTCAAGAACGGTGCGGATATAGAAGAAGTCTCAACACTGCCGGTACGCGAAAAGATCGGACGTTTCAAATACGTTCCGGAAGAACAGACAGACGAAGAATTCAGCAGAATTTCAGTCGAAATATCCTCAGAACTTAACGATCTGCTGAGAAGGGAGCAAGACTGATGCCAAGAGAATACAGAACAATAGAAGAAGCAGCAGGTCCTCTGCTGCTCGTAAAAGACGTTGAAAACGTAACATACGGCGAACTCGCTGAGATACGGCTTACTAACGGTGAAAGAAAACGTTGCCGTGTCTTAGAAATAGACGGTACAAATGCTCTTGTTCAGCTATTTGATAATGCTGCCGGAATCAATTTAAAAGACAGCAGCGTAGTATTTTCAGGTCATCAGATGGAACTTGGAGTTTCCGAAGATATGCTCGGACGTGTATTTGACGGTATGGGCAGACCTATTGACGATGGTCCTGAGATCATTCCTGAAATGCGAATGGATGTAAACGGTCTGCCAATGAATCCGGTTTCAAGAAAATACCCACAGGAATTCATCCAGACCGGAGTTTCGGCTATTGATGGACTAAACACACTCGTAAGAGGTCAGAAACTGCCAATATTCTCAGCAAGCGGACTTCCTCATGCGCAATTTGCTGCACAGATCGCACGTCAGGCAAAAGTCAGAGGAAAAGACGAGCAGTTCGCGGTAGTATTTGCCGCAATGGGCATAACATTCGAGGAATCTGAATACTTCGTTGACAGCTTCAGATCAACAGGAGCTCTTGACAGAACTGTTCTATTTGTAAACCTTGCAAATGATTCAGCGATCGAACGTCTTGCGACACCGAAAATGGCACTTACAGCCGCTGAGTATCTTGCATTTGAAAAGGGAATGCACGTATTGGTAATCCTTACCGATATTACAAACTACGCTGATGCACTCAGAGAAGTATCCGCAGCACGTAAGGAAGTTCCCGGAAGACGCGGATACCCCGGCTATATGTACACCGACCTCGCAACTATATACGAACGTGCAGGCAGACAGGAAGGCAAAGAGGGAAGTATTACCATGATACCTATTCTCACGATGCCTGAGGATGATAAAACACATCCTATCCCTGACCTTACCGGATATATCACTGAGGGACAGATCATCCTCTCACGTGAACTATACCGTAAGGGTATAAATCCGCCGGTAGACGTTCTGCCTTCTCTCTCACGTCTTAAAGACAAAGGTATAGGCGAGGGAAAGACCCGCGCTGACCATTCCGATACAATGAATCAGCTGTTTTCAGCCTATGCAAGAGGTAAAGACGCTAAGGAACTCATGGTAGTTCTCGGCGAAGCTGCACTTACTCCGACAGACCTCATCTACGCTAAATTCGCTGATGAGTTCGAGCGCAGATATGTTTCGCAAGGCTTTGAAAACAACCGCAGCATTGAGGATACACTCTCTATCGGCTGGGAACTCCTCAAACTGCTTCCGCGCAGTGAGTTGAGACGTATCAGAGAAGAATACCTCGTTAAATACTACGATACCCAGAAATGAGGTGACGTGAGTGGCAAGACTTAACGTTAATCCTACCCGAATGGAACTGAGCAAGCTCAAAACTAAGCTCACCTCAGCAAGAAGGGGACACAAGCTCCTGAAAGATAAGCGTGATGAGTTGATGCGTCAGTTCATGAACCTCATCAAGGAAAACAGACAGCTTCGTTCAGAGGTTGAAGCTGCGATCTCAACTGCTAATAAGTATATGGCAGTAGCAGGCTCAGTAATGCAGAGAGAAGTTCTTGAGACCGCTCTTATGCTTCCGAAGCAGGAAGTAGAGCTTGAAGTTTCGGAAAAGAACGTAATGAGCGTTAATATACCGGTATTCAGCCCGAAATACCGTACAAGCGATGCTAATGATATTTATTCATACGGAACTGCTTTTACTTCGATCGACCTTGACGGTGCTGTTGCATCACTCAGCGAAGTATTCCCGAAAATGATACGTCTTGCAGAGATCGAGAAAGCGTGTCAGCTTATGGCGGACGAGATTGAAAAAACCCGCCGCCGTGTAAATGCACTTGAACACATAATGATACCTGATTACGAAGAGACTATCAAATTCATAACAATGAAGCTTTCCGAAAACGAAAGAAGTACCACAACTTCACTTATGAAGGTAAAGGACATGGTACTCAAACAAAATCATAATTACCACTGATAACAGTAAAACCGGGGAGTTTCCCCGGTTTTGCTTTACTATTTGATTATTGGGATAAATCAGGATCTATGAAACATATCAATTACCGTCAACACAATTATTGTGATCGAAGGAATTAAAGCTATACAACCAAATATTCTGAGAACAATTCCTAATTTCTTATGTTCTTTCTTGTTGTATAATATTGTTCCAACAATAATAAGAGCCATTCCAATGCTCAAAACCATCCAAACTATCACAACTACAATAAGCAATGCTAACAATAAACTGATAAAAGCCATCTTCACATCCTCTGGATACCGATCCGATTTATATTACAGTATCATAAGAACGCTGCCGTTAAGGCAGCGTTCTCGTTTATTACTTATTCTGCTTAGCTTCGATGTCAGCAAGTGCATCCTTGCGTGAGAGGTTGATTCTGCCCTGACGATCTATCTCAGTTACCTTGACAACGATCTCATCACCGACGGTAACTACGTCCTCAACCTTTTCAACTCTCTGCTTATCAAGCTTGGAGATATGAACAAGTCCGTCAACGCCTGGTACGATCTCTACGAAAGCACCGAAGTCCATAAGTCTTACAACCTTACCACGGTAGATAGCACCGACCTCAGGACCATTAGCGATAGTCTCAACGATCTGAAGAGCCTTTCTTGCGTTATCGCCATTTACACCGCTGATGAATACATTACCTTCATCATTGATGTCGATCTTAACATCACAGTCAGCTGAGATCTTCTGGATAACCTTACCGCCCTGACCGATTACTTCACGGATCTTCTCAACAGGGATCTTAGTCTGAAGCATCTTAGGAGCATACTTATTAACAGTAGCTCTTGGTTCAGGGATAGCCTTGAGCATGATCTCATCAAGTATGTAAAGACGAGCCTTTCTTGTTTTCTCGAAAGCTTCCTTGATGATAGCAGGTGTAAGACCATCAACCTTTATGTCGACCTGAATAGCAGTGATACCCTTGTGAGTACCGCCAACCTTGAAGTCCATATCGCCGAAGAAGTCTTCAAGCCCCTGAATATCGACCATAGTCATGAACTCATCGCTGTCCGGCTTAGTGATAAGACCGCATGAAATACCAGCAACCGGAGCCTTGATCGGAACGCCTGCATCCATAAGAGCAAGTGTAGAACCGCAGATCGAGCCCTGAGAAGTTGAACCGTTAGAGGAGAGCACCTCGGAAACAAGTCTGAGAGCATAAGGGAATTCCTCAACCGGAGGGATAACAGGAGCGAGAGCTCTTTCAGCAAGAGCACCGTGACCGATCTCTCTTCTTCCAGGACCTCTGCTTGGCTTAGTTTCACCGACAGAATAGCTCGGGAAGTTGTACTGGTGCATATATCTCTTTGTCTCTTCTTCATCAAGACCGTCAAGCTTCTGAGCATCGCTGACAGGTCCGAGAGTAGCGATAGTAAGAACCTGAGTCTGACCTCTTGTGAAAAGACCTGAACCGTGAACTCTTGGAAGAAGACCAACTTCAGCAGCAAGCGGACGTATCTCGTCAATACCTCTTCCGTCAACACGCTTGCCCTCATAGAGCCAGTTACGAACTATCTTCTTCTGGAGCTTGTAGATGCACTCATCTATCATAGCGATCTGCTCAGGATACTTCTCATCGAAATTAGCGTGGATGTCATCAACGATAGGAGCTAGTCTCTCATCGCGGACATTCTTGTCATTAGTATCGAGAGCGAACTTAACGCGGTCAGCAGCGAAAGCCTCGATAGCATCGAACATATCGTGATCAACTTCCATAGACTCGAAAGCGAACTTAGGCTTACCGATCTGTGCGCGGATATCATTGATGAAAGCGACCATCTTCTTTATCTCTTCGTGACCTTTAAGAATGGCCTCAAGCATAGTATCCTCAGGAACTTCGTTAGCGCCTGCCTCGATCATAACGATCTTTTCAGCAGTACCAGCAACAGTAAGAACGAGATCAGTCTTTGCTCTCTGCTCAAGAGTAGGATTGAGTACGATCTGTCCGTCAACAAGACCAACAGCGATACCTGCAATAGGACCGTTCCACGGAATATCTGAGATAGAGATAGCGATAGAAGTAGCTATCATACCAGCGATCTCAGGTGAATTATCAGGCTCAACAGCAAGAACTGTCATAACAACAGAAACATCGTTTCTCATGTCCTTAGGGAAGAGAGGACGAATAGGTCTGTCAACGCAGCGTGAAGTGAGGATAGCTTTTTCAGTTGGCTTTCCTTCGCGCTTTGTGAAGCTGCCCGGGATCTTGCCCACTGAATAAAGTCTCTCTTCATAGTCAACAGAGAGAGGGAAGAAATCAACGCCTTCTCTTGGCTTTGCACTTGCAGTAACGTTAGCCATAACGACAGTTTCGCCGTATCTTACCCAGCATGAACCGTTAGAAAGTCCGCAGGTTTTTCCTGTTTCAACTACGAGCGGTCTGCCGGCATAAGTAGTTTCAAATTTTCTGTAATTTTCAAACATAATATACCTCCTGAAAAATTAAGTGTATCTATCAGGAACGAGCTCTTAGAAGTTAGAGGCAAAAACTTATAAACAGCCAGATAGCCTGATCAAAGCGCTTGCCTCTGACTTCTAAACCCGATTCTCTAATAGACGTAAAGGCAGAAGGGGAAGCCCCCTCTGCCTTAGTAAACATATGATTACTTACGGAGACCGAGCTTCTCAACGATAGCACGGTATCTGTTGATGTCCTTCTTCTTGAGATAAGCAAGAAGGTTACGTCTGTGACCAACCATCTTGAGAAGACCTCTTCTTGAGTGGTGATCGTTCTTGTGGATCTTAAGGTGAGCAGTAAGATCGTTTATTCTTCTTGTAAGGATAGCGATCTGAACCTCAGGAGATCCTGTGTCGTTTTCGTGAGTTCTGTTAGCCTCAATAACGGCTGTCTTTTCATCTTTCAGTAACATTGAAAGCACCTCTTAATAATAAATATTCCGCAAACTCAGTACAGGGTGCATATCGAGGACAAGCCCATGACCAAGTACACGGTGATAATATTATAACACATAATTTCTCACTTGTAAAGAACTTTTTGAAAATTATACTGATATTTTTTGTTTTTTCTTAAAAAGTACATTTATATATGTAATTCACCAAAAATATTCATGTTTATTGTTGACTATTAGAAGGATTTGTGTTAAAATATAATTAACATACTCATATGAATATCATGACGGAGGTATTACTGATGAAAAAAGATGCATTCAAATATGTTTGGACTGATAAAAAACGTACACTATTCGGGCTTCCGCTTTCATTCACTCGTTATTTCCTTACTGAAACCAAGTTCATCACAAGAACAGGTTTTCTCAGTGTTGATGAGGATGAAATAGATCTCTACAAGATAACCGATAAGAAAGTAAGATTTCCTTTCTTCCAGAGACTTTTCAAATGCGGTTCAATAATAATATACAGTCGTGATGCTGACACTCCATCCAAAGAGATACATTGCATCAAAAACGTAAGACAGGTATCCGAACTTATTGATAAATACCTTAATATTATGCGCGATAAGTACGGTATCAGAGGCAGGGATATGATGAACTTCCACGATCACTATGACGATGTGGATACAAGCAACGATTTTGATATTGTTTAAGCGGCGGTGATATAATGCTATCATTCATTACTGAAAAACAGTCTTGCTGGGACAGGCTCAAAAACGAACAGCGTCCGATATTCATTTACGGTATGGGTGACGGCGCTCTTAAGATCATGTCCGTTTTCAAGCAGAAAGAGATCGCAGTTGCCGGTATTTTTGCGAGTGATGATTTCGTAAGAGGTCATTCTTTTGAAGGATACCATGTACATAAGCTGTCAGAGATCGAAGAACTTGTCGATGATTTTGTAGTGGTGCTTGCATTTGCTGCCGGTTATCAGGAGATAGTCGACAAGATACACAGCATTGCCGCACAGCATACGCTTTACGTTCCCGATGTACCGGTAGTTGGTCAGGGAATATTCACCTATGAATACTGTATTGAAAACGCAGAAAAGCTGCAAAAGGTCTATAACAGCCTTGCCGATGACTACTCACGTAAGGTTTATGCTAACATCATCAACTTCAAGATAAGCGGTAAGATAGAATATCTCTCTGCCGTAACGACTCCTAAATCCGACATTTACAAAAAAATAATAAAGCCGGGGCTCAATGAAGTTTACGTAGACCTCGGCGCATATAACGGCGATACCATAAAGGAACTGCTTGAATTCACTTACGGCAAGTACGCTTCGATATATGCGCTTGAACCGGACAGAAAGAACTTCAAGAAGCTTGCTAAATTCGTTGACGGCATGAGCCATGTTTACGCATATAATGCTGCCGCATGGTGCGTTGACGGTGAACTGCCATTTGCTGCAAAATCCGGAAGACAATCTGCTATATCGGCTGAGTCCTCAAATATGGTAAAGGCGTTGTCAGTTGATAGTATACTTGGCAGAAAAGCGGCAACAATAATAAAAATGGATGTTGAAGGATTTGAGCGCGAAGCTATATGGGGAGCAGCTCAGATAATCTCACATTATTCTCCGAAATTAATGGTCTCCCTATATCACAGAAACGAGGATATTTTTGAACTTCCTCTGCTGATAAAAACACTCAATCCGTCATATAAGCTGTACATCAGACATCAGCTTTATATACCGGCATGGGAGACAAATCTCTACGCAACATTATAAAAGAACAAGGGCAGTACACTTATTGTACAGCCCTTGATTTATTGAGGAGTAATTCATGGATAAGATAAACAGAATGAAGCTAATAAACAATAAGCTCTCTGAAGCTGCAAACGCTTACTATAACACAGGCGTAGCAATTATGAGTGATCACGAATACGATCAGCTATACGATGAACTCGAAGCACTTGAAAAAGAGACCGGGATAGTCCTCAGCGGCAGTCGCACACAGAAAGTCGGATTTGAAGCTGTGTCATCACTTCGTAAAGTCAGGCATGAATCAAGGATGCTGTCACTGGATAAGACTAAAATACCGGATGAACTTGAAGCGTGGCTCGGCAGCAATACGGGCTTCCTGAGCTGGAAACTGGACGGTCTCACGCTTGTGCTGACCTACGAAGAGGGAAGGCTCGTACAGGCTGTTACACGAGGAAACGGCGAAATAGGCGAGGACATCACCAATAACGCACTTCATATCATAGGGATACCTTCAAAGATACCTTTCAAAGGCAGAATGGTAGTCCGCGGAGAATCTCTTATGAAATACAAGGACTTTGAAATAGTGAATTCGACTACGGAAGAGGGAAGCAAGTATAAAAATCCGCGCAATCTCTGCGTTGGAACTGTCAGAAATCTCGATCCGAAGGTCACAGCGGAACGCAATATCAATTTTTTTGCATTCAATCTTGTGTCAGCTGACGGCTACGATAACAACTCATTCAAGGAGCGTCTTGACTGGCTGAACACTCTTGGTTTTCAGAGCGTACACGGAGTTACGGTTACCGCAAGCAGCCTGAAAGAGAAAATAGAGGACTTCAAATCATCTATCGCAGAGAACGAGTTTCCGTCAGACGGGCTTGTACTCATGCTTGACGATGTAGCTTACGGCAACAGTCTTGGTGAAACTTCTCATGCACCGAGAAACGGCATGGCTTTTAAATGGAAAGACGAAACTGCCGATACAAAGCTTATTGAAGTTGAGTGGTCAGCAAGCCGTACAGGTCTGCTTAATCCGGTAGCAGTATTTGAGCCTGTCGAGCTTGAAGGTACTACCGTATCAAGAGCATCAGTCCACAATGCGAGTATCGTAAAGCAGTTAAAGCTCGGGATAGGCGATACATTGACAGTTTATAAAGCCAATATGATAATACCGCAGATTCTTGAAAACAAAACAGCATCCGGAAGCCTCCCTCTGCCGGAAGTCTGTCCGGTATGCGGCGGCAGTACGCAGATAATGACATCGGATGATGATGTGGAAACACTGCACTGCGTCAATAAAGAATGTCCCGCAAAGCACATTGGCAGATTTGAGCATTTTGTCCAGCGTGATGCAATGAATATCATAGGAATGTCAACAGCAACTATTGAAACTCTTGTCGATGAGGGGATTATACGTAATTTCAGCGACTTCTATCACTTAGACAAATTCAGAGACAAAATAGTATCACTTGAAGGCTTCGGCGAAAAATCCTACCAGAAGCTGCATGAAGCTATTGAAAATTCTCGCAGTACCGAACTCAGCAGAGTGCTTCTTGCAATAGGGATCCCAAACATTGGCAGAGCTGCTTCAAGACTGATAACAGAAAAGTATAAAACCCCAGAAGAACTCATATGTCTGACAGCCGAACAGCTTACATCTATCGACGGGATCGGTGACGTACTTGCCTCTGAATATGTAAGATTTTTTGCTGACGATGACAAACGTAATGAATTTCTCAAACTTATCGAAGAACTTAAAATATCAACGTCAGAAGAGACAGAAAATAATAGTTTTATAACGTCCAAAACATTCGTAATAACCGGATCTGTCAGCATTTGGAAGAATCGCAGCGAACTGAAAGCATTTATTGAATCCAAAGGCGGTAAAGTATCCTCTTCAGTATCATCAAAGACAGACTATCTAATAAACAATGACAAGGAATCCGGTTCTGCAAAGAATAAAGCTGCAAAATCACTTGGTATACCGATAATAAATGAAGAAGACTTCAAAAATATGTCTGAATAAAAAAGAAGCTGCACTTCAATGTGCAGCTTCTTTAGCTTTCTTAGCCTGTTTTTCGACGTACATTATTGCGTCTGCTTTTTTGATAATAGTTTCAAAATCAAGATCAGAAGCAGTGTTTGTCTCATAAACGCCGATACTTGCTGAAATCTTGAATTCATAGTTCATTTTCTTATTGAAATTTTTAAGATACTCTTTCAGTTTTGAACGTATATACTTGCTTGAACACTTATCAAATACAACCGCAAGCATTTCATCACCGCCGAATCTTACACACAGCGTATCAGGCGGACAAGCATATTTCAAGGCACTTGCAACAGTCTTTATAGCAATGTCGCCGGCAGGATGCCCGTATATATCATTAATATGCTTCAGACCATCAAGATCAGCAAGTATTACAGTTACAGGATGATTCTCGTCTGTTATGTCAGCAAGCTTTTTTTCGTACTCATGAGAGAAACTTACGCGGTTGTAAAGACCTGTCAGACCGTCATAACGGTAAACCTGCTCTATCCTCTTCGTAAGGTAATTCTGAAATCTCATATTCATGAATCCGCCAAGACCTCTGCCGATAGAAGAAACTATCTGTGATATTGTACAAAAGCTGGTGAGATCAAATTCCTTAAAGTGAAAGCAAACGTATCCGATAGGACTGTTCATGAAATCAATAACATTGAATATCAGCGGCATACCGCTGTTAAGGAGCTTATCAAGATCCGGAACGATCAAATCAATATTAAAGTCATACTGTTCGCCGTTCTTGGAATCAGTATCATAGAACATAAACATATCCGAGTCCACACCGCTTGGAACAAGGCTCTCGAAATGATTGAACGTATAATCAAGACAGCTTTTATTTATAAGGCAACACATATCGTGGATCACACTATTTTTAAGTTTTTGTGAAGCCTGAGCGATAGTCTCAGAGGAATTCATTCGATCCGTCATATCCGAGAGAACGCGCGCATCGTCCTGATACTGATAAAAATGGTCGTTGAATCGCTGGATATTGTTTGTATCGAAGCTTTCAGCGAGGGTATCACAGCCGCACGATTCATTGATTATAAGTTTAGGCTCAACATATGTAAAATCAGGGTACACATTTTCATCAATAGCACGTTCAACTATACAAGCAATTGTTTTAGCGAGTTCAATTCCGGAACATCTGACAGATGAGATTCTCGGTACAGTATAATTGATCTCATCAATACCGTCAAAACCCGTAACAAGCACATCATTCGGAATACGGTATCCGTTACTTGAAAGGACTCCCGAAACATTTATAGCCATAATATCATTAGCACATACTATCGCCTTTGGTATCTTTCCCGAAGCAATAAGCTTTTCAGCAGCATCAATAGTCGGTCTTGCCCAGAACTGACCATAACTGATCATATCATCGGAAAATGGGATAGAGTGTTCTTTCAGAACTTCCTTGAAAACTTCTTCGCGCTGATCTGAATAAGGATTGCCTTTATATCCGGCAAACATATGAAGATCAGTAATGCCGTGACAGCAAATAACGTGCTCAACGATCTTTCTGAAACCAGCAGCATAGTCAAAAGCAACATTCATACATCCTTCATAAATGCCATCAACAACAATGACCGGAGTATCATGCTCTTTAGCCCGTTTGATCAGTTTCTCGGTTATTGTTTTGGACTTGATCTTTTCATGCATTATGATGACAACATCGGATTTATCATACCTTACAAGATCAAAAACAGAAGCTTCCGCTCTGATAATACTCTCATTCCAGTAAATATCTGAGGCGATGTCATAGATAAACAGAGCAATGCCAAGTTTATTCAGCGAGTCGTTCAGCTTTGAGATAAACCTGTAATTCTCCTGCTCATGCAACCTTGAAATACACAGGGAAACCATTTTTTTGCCGTTTATCATTTTAACACCCCCGGAACAAATTCTTTCATACTCTTTCACTAAACCTACTACATATTTTTATTATATCACGTTTCAACAACGATTTCAACTGCTTTTATAAATTTATTGTGTAAGATCAATTAAAACTATGTTATAAACAAGTGAGTGATATATTGTTAAAACGTACTTGCAATTTTCACATAGATATAGTATAATGTATTTGGTGGATGATAGATCCACCAGGATAAATATGAAAAACCAATGGAAATGTGGTGACAGTATGGAACAGATAATTAAAAGTGACAAAAACACAGAAAATGGTACAGTAATATATACAGTTGCTATGAGAGGACTCGTAGCTTTCCCTAAAATGGTAATGCACTTTGATGTATCGAGGGAAAAATCAGTAAAGGCGATCGAACGTGCACTGAAGGACGGAGGAAAGCTATTCCTTGTAACCCAGCACGAAGCATATGTCGATGATCCTAAAGCATCAGATCTTTACAAGGTCGGCGTTGTAGTCGACATAAAGCAAGTCCTGAAGCTGCCGGATAATATAATGAAAGTCCTTGTTGAAGGTGTTTACAAAGCAAATCTTGTACGCCTTATTGATGACGGCGACGCTCTGAGAGCGGAGGTCAAGCGTACTCCTACCTATTCAAGAACAAAGGTAGACGAGGTCGAGGCAGAAGCACTGATGCGTTCAGTAAAGGACATTTTTGAGAAGTATTCATCGTTTTTCCCGCGTATGCCAAAAGAGCTCCTTACTTCGGTAATGACGCAGGACTCGCCTGTAAAGCTGTTTGAGACCGTTACATTCAATTGCAGTCTCAATTACAGAGACAAGCAGACTCTTCTCGAAGAATCAAATATAATAAACAAGCTTTCAGTCCTTTTTGCCTGTCTTACATCAGAAGTCGAGATACTCGAACTTGAAAACCTTATCAATGAGCAGACCAAGAACAGCATTGATAAAGGACAGCGTGAATACTATCTCCGTGAACAAATGAGGATAATTCAGGAACAGCTCGGCGAAGATGACGGAGATGATGCTTACGCTTACATTAACGACATCATGGAGCTTAAAGCCGATGAAAAAGTAAAGGAAAAACTGATGAAAGAGGCTGATAAGCTTACAAAACTTCCGCCTTCTTCACAGGAAGCCTTTGTGATCAAGAACTACCTCGATACTATACTTGATCTTCCGTGGGGAAAATACACCAAAGCTAAGCTTTCAATGCCTAAAGCAGAAGCAGTGCTTGAAAAAGATCACTACGGACTAAAAAAAGTTAAGGAACGCATTCTTGAATTTCTTGCAGTCCATATGCTCAATCCCGAGATAAAGGGACAGATAATCTGTCTCGCAGGTCCTCCCGGAATCGGCAAGACATCTATCGCAAAATCCGTTGCAAAGGCTATGGGACGAAATTACGCAAGAGTATCTCTCGGCGGCGTCAGAGATGAAGCAGATATAAGAGGTCATAGAAAGACATACGTCGGCGCAATGCCCGGAAGAGTCATAACTGCAATATCTCAGGCAGGTTCTATGAATCCTCTCATCCTGTTTGATGAGATAGACAAACTTTGCAGCGACATAAAAGGAGATCCGTCATCAGCAATGCTTGAGGTTCTTGACAGCGAGCAGAACAACGCTTTCCGCGACCACTTCATAGAAGTGCCTTTCGACCTCAGCAAGGCTGTATTTATCACAACTGCAAATGATGTATCTGCTATCCCCGGACCTCTGCGCGACCGTATGGAGATAATCGAACTTCCAAGCTATACAGCCGTTGAAAAATTCCATATCGCAAAGGAACATCTCGTTCCGAAGCAGCTTAAGGAACACGGTCTGAAAGCAAGACAGCTTAAAATAACCGATGATGCTATAAATGACATTATCCAGTTCTACACAAAGGAAGCCGGAGTTCGTTCACTTGAAAGAAAAATAGCTTCGATATGCCGCAAGACTGCTCGAATGATCGCTTCTGAGGAAGTAAAACGCGTTACTGTAAAATCTGATGACCTTCATGAATTCCTCGGTGTCAAGAAGTATCTTGAAGACATATCTTCAAAAAAGGATCAGGTCGGAGTTGTGAACGGCCTCGCATGGACAAGTGTCGGCGGAGTTCTTATGCCGCTTGAGGTACTTGTTATGAAAGGAACAGGAAAGATAGAAGTTACCGGTTCACTCGGCGATGTCATGAAGGAAAGTGCTAAGATAGCAGTAAGCTATGTCCGCAGCGTCGCTGATAAATACGGAATTGATCAGGAATTCTACAAGAATAATGATATACACATCCACGCACCTGAGGGAGCTGTACCTAAAGACGGTCCATCAGCCGGTGTTACAATGACAACTGCCCTTGTTTCAGCACTTTCAGGCAGCCCGGTACGCTCAGACGTTGCAATGACGGGTGAGATAACTCTTCACGGAAATGTGCTTCCGATAGGCGGACTTCGTGAAAAAACTATGGCAGCTTACAAGGCAGAGATCAAAAAGGTCGTTATCCCGAAAGCTAATGTACCTGATCTCGAAGAGGTCGACGAAGCAGTAAAATCAGCTATTGAGTTCATACCTTGCGATAACCTGAAAAATGTACTTGATACTGCACTCATACAGTCATAACTGAAAGAGGTAACAATGAAGCTTAATTATAACAAAGCAGAATTCACCGCAGCATACGGTAAATTTTCACAGATACCAGCACCTGAGCGCATCGAGATAGCGTTTGCCGGACACTCAAATGTCGGTAAATCAACACTTATCAACAAGCTGCTCAACCGCAAAAATTTAGCAAGAGTGAGTTCAGTTCCCGGAAAAACTGCCACTATAAATTTCTTTGGGCTCGAAAATATCTACCTTGTCGATCTGCCGGGATACGGCTATGCAAAGGTGTCGAAGTCCGAAAAAGAACGCTGGGCAGGACTTATCGAGGGCTATCTGAATTCAGAGCGTGATCTCAGACTGGTATTCATGCTTGTAGATATGCGTCATAAGCCAACAGCTGATGACGTGAACATGATCAACTATCTTATCGACACTGAAACACCATTCGTAATAGTCCTCACAAAAGCCGACAAGCTCAACAAAACAGAACGCAGCAAACGTATGGAAGCTTTTGAAACTGAGATCCCATGCTTCAACGAGATCCATTGTATCCCGTTTTCATCCCAGACAGGTGAAGGCGCAGAAGAACTCCGCAGCATAATTGAGGACATAGCTTCTGACGAAGAATAAAGCCTTATAATACTGAAAGGAATGATATAAATGTTTATCTCAGATAACTATGACATAAATGCTCAGGGAAACCTGACTATCGGCGGCGTCGACACAACCAAACTTGCTGCTGAATACGGCACTCCGCTCTATGTTATGGACGAAGATCTTATAAGAAACAATCTTCGCCGTTTTCACGAAAGCTTCAAGAAATACTACGATGGAAAAGGCGAGGTGCATTTTGCGAGCAAAGCATTCTGCTGCCTTGAAATGTGCAGACTGGTCGCAAGCGAAGGCGACGGTCTCGACGCTGTATCTATCGGTGAACTATACACAGCAGTAAAAGCCGGATTCCCAATGGAAAAAGTCGGATTCCACGGCAACAACAAGACTGATGAAGAACTCAGATTTGCGATAGAGCATGGCGTTGGACACATCATAGTAGACAACCTCAGTGAGCTCTCACGTCTTGAAAAGATCGCAAAGGAAATGGGCGTTAAAGCGCGTATCATGTTCAGATTAAAACCGGGCATAGATGCTCATACTCACAAGGCAGTCATGACAGGTCAGATCGACAGTAAATTCGGATTTGCTATTGAGACTGGTGAAGCATTCGATGCTGTAAAAGAAGCACTCTCATGCGAGAATATAGAACTCTCGGGACTTCATTGTCATATCGGCTCTCAGATATTCGATATTTATCCGTTTGAGGAAGCTGCAAGAGTAATGCTCCGTTTTATAGCCGATGTAAAGAACAAATTAGGATTCGAGATTAAAGAACTCAATCTCGGCGGCGGATTCGGCATCAAATACCTTGAAGAGCATGATCCTGCACCTTTTGAAGTTTACATGGAAAGAGTATCAGAAGTTGTCAAAGAGGAATGCGAAAAACTCGGAATAATCAAACCATTCATATTTATCGAACCCGGACGTTCTATCGTAGCTTCAGCCGGTATAACCCTCTACGAGGCAGGTTCACGTAAGGAGATACCTGATACCAGAACATACATAATCGTTGACGGCAGCATGGCTGATAATCCGCGGTATATACTTTATGAGTCCGAATACGAAGCTGTCGTAGCCAACAAGGCTTCACAGCCGAGGGATGAAAGAGTGACCATTGCAGGAAGATGCTGTGAAAGCGGCGACCTTATAGGTGAAAATATGCCGCTCCAGCACGCAGAGGCAGGAGACATAATCGCAGTCCTCGCAACCGGTGCTTACAACTACTCGATGTCATCAAACTACAACCGGCTTCAGAAACCGGCAGTAGTATTTGTTAAAGACGGCAAATCGAGAGTAGTCGTAAAACGTGAAAGCCTTGATGACATAATCAGTAACGATGTCTGATATTGATTTTTGACTGAATTATATAACATTATTTCAACGTCTATATTGGCTGCCAGACTGTTATTTTACAGTCTGGCAGCCAACTTTTATTTTTCTGGCAAAAATATATTGTTTAATTCTTGACAAACTTAATAAAATGTAGTACAATTACTTTGTATTCTTATGTATTGAAAGGAATGATCTCAATGGGTTATACTTTAACTGAAAAAATCCTCAGAGCGCATCTTGTTGACGGCGAATATGTCAAAGGTCAGGAGATCGGTATCCGTATCGACCAGACTCTTACACAGGACGCCACAGGTACTATGGCTTACCTCGAGTTTGAGGCTATCGGCGTACCAAGAGTAAAAACTGAACGCTCAGTTGCTTATATCGACCACAACACACTTCAGAACGGCTTTGAAAACGCTGATGACCACCGTTTCATAGGCTCGGTTGCAAAGAAGCATGGTATTTATTTCTCACGTCCGGGAAACGGCATCTGTCATCAGGTGCATCTCGAAAGATTCGGCATCCCCGGAAAGACACTGATCGGTTCTGACAGCCATACTCCTACCGGCGGCGGTATCGGTATGATAGCTATCGGTGCGGGCGGTCTTGACGTTGCAGTTGCAATGGGCGGCGGCGCATACTACATAACCTGCCCTAAGGTCGTTAAGGTTGAACTCACAGGCAAACTTCGTCCGTGGGTAGCAGCTAAGGACGTTATTCTTGAAGTTCTCCGCAGACTTTCAGTTAAGGGCGGCGTAGGAAAAGTAATCGAGTACGTAGGTGAAGGCGTTAAGACACTTTCTGTACCAGAACGTGCTACGATCACAAACATGGGCGCTGAGCTCGGTGCAACAACATCTATTTTCCCATCAGATGAGATCACAAAACAGTTCCTCAAGGCGCAGCAGCGCGAAGAGGTATGGACACCTCTCGCAGCAGATGCAGATGCTGTATACGACGAAGAACTCACAATAAACCTCAGTGAACTTGTACCTCTCGCGGCCTGTCCTCATTCACCTGATAACGTAAAAAGCGTCGAGGAGATCGGCAGACTCAAGGTAGATCAGGTATGTATCGGTTCATGTACAAATTCCTCGCTTCTTGATATGCTCAAGGTAGCATATATCCTCAAGGGCAAGACTGTTGATCCGAGCGTTTCACTTGCTATTGCTCCCGGTTCAAAGCAGGTACTCAATATGCTTGCACAGAACGGCGCACTCTCAGACCTTATCGAAGCCGGCGCACGTATTCTTGAAAGTGCTTGCGGTCCATGCATCGGTATGGGACAGTCACCTAACTCAAAGGGTATCTCCCTCAGAACATTCAACAGAAACTTTGAAGGACGTTCCGGTACAAAGGACGGTCAGATATACCTCGTTTCACCTGAAATGGCAGCTGTATCTGCACTTACAGGTTATCTCACAGATCCGCGTGAGCTTGGCGATATGCCTGAATTCAAGCTTCCTGAGATATTCACAGTTAACGATAATATGGTAGTTCCTCCGGTTTCAGAAGCTGAAATGGACAGTGTTGAGATCCTCCGCGGACCAAACATCAAGCCGTATCCGGAAACAACTCCGCTGCTTGAAACTATTGATGCACCTGTATCACTTAAAGTCGGCGATAACATCACTACTGACCACATCATGCCTGCCGGTGCAAAGATACTTCCTCTTCGTTCAAACATTCCGAAGATCTCACAGCACTGCTTTGCAGTATGTGACGAAAGCTTCCCAGAGAGAGCAAAATCTCTCGGCAAGAGCATTATCGTAGGCGGTTCAAACTACGGACAAGGTTCATCCCGTGAACACGCTGCACTTGCACCGCTTTATCTCGGCGTAAAGGCAGTTCTCGTGAAATCATTTGCACGTATCCACCGTGCTAACCTCATAAATGCAGGTATACTTCCGCTTACTTTCGTAAACGAAGCTGACTACGATTCTATTGCACAGGGCGACGAGCTTGTACTTGCTGATGTAAGGAAAGCAGTTGCAGAAGGCAAGTCTGAACTTACTGTACTCAATAAGACAAACGGCAAATCTATTCCTGTTCTTTGCGAGCTTTCCGGACGTACAAAGGACATCATGCTTGCAGGCGGACTTCTCGACTATACAAGAGAATCAATGAAGTGATCCAAGAAAATCTCTGTAATTGAATAAAAATATAATGGAGGTCAAACTCAATGGCAAAGATAACTATGAAAACACCGCTTGTCGAAATGGACGGCGATGAGATGACCAGAATACTCTGGCAGTGGATCAAGGAGATACTCCTCGAACCATATGTAGAGCTCAATACTGAATACTACGACCTCGGTCTTATTCACCGTGAGGAGACAAAGGATCAGGTAACTCTTGATTCAGCTGAGGCTACTAAAAAGTACGGCGTTGCTGTTAAGTGTGCAACTATAACACCTAATGCAGCAAGAATGCCGGAATACAATCTCACACAGATGTGGAAATCACCGAACGGCACTATCCGTGCAGCTCTTGACGGTACAGTATTCCGTACCCCTATCATTGTTAAGGGAATCGAGCCTTATATTCCTACATGGACTAAGCCTATCACTATTGCACGTCATGCTTACGGTGACGTTTACAAAAATACCGAAATGCGCGTAAATAAAGGAAGCAAGGCTGAGCTCGTTGTAACTGATGAGAACGGCAATGAAACCCGTGAGCTCATCCACGATTTCACAAAGTCTGACGGTATCATTCAGGGACTTCACAACCTTGACGCTTCAATTGCAGGCTTCGCAAGAGCTTGTCTCAACTATGGTCTTGACCTCAAGCAGGACGTATGGTTCGCTTCAAAAGACACGATCTCAAAGAAGTACGACCATCGCTTCAAGGACATCTTCGCTGAGATATACGAAAAAGAGTACAAGGAAAAGTACGAAGCAGCAGGCATCGAGTATTTCTACACACTCATCGACGATGCAGTAGCAAGAGTTATACGTTCAAACGGCGGCTATATCTGGGCTTGCAAGAACTATGACGGTGATGTAATGTCAGACATGGTATCAACTGCATACGGCAGCCTTGCAATGATGACTTCTGTACTCGTTTCACCGGACGGTATATATGAGTACGAAGCAGCACACGGTACAGTTCAGCGCCACTATTACAAGTATCTCAAGGGCGAAGAAACTTCCACAAACTCTGTTGCAACTATCTTCGCATGGAGCGGAGCTCTCAGAAAAAGAGGAGAACTCGACAATACTCCTGAACTTTGTGATTTCGCTGATAAGCTTGAAAAGGCAACTATTCAGACAATCGAGGAAGGCGTAATGACCGGCGACCTTTACCTTATCTCAAAGCTTGAAAACAAGAAGAAGGTTGACTCAAAAACTTTCCTCAATGAGATCAAGGCAAGACTCGATAAAATGATCTGAAACGATAACCAACTCTGAAAAGAGGCAAATACACAATGTCTAAGAACACGATTTCAAATTCAGTTATACGCAGATTACCTCGTTATTACAGGTTTCTCGGCGAGCTTGAAGCAAATGGATATGTCAGGATCTCATCACGCGAGCTCTCTGAAAAAATGGGACTTACAGCTTCGCAGATAAGACAGGATTTTAATTGCTTCGGTGAGTTTGGCCAACAAGGTTACGGATATAATGTAAGTGACCTGAGAGGGGAGATCGGCAAAATACTTGGTCTCGACTGCCAGACACCAATGATCCTTATAGGTGCAGGTAATCTTGGAAAAGCTATATCATGTCATCTTGATTTCAAGAGCAAAGGCTTTGATCTCATAGGAGCATTTGATGTCAATCCGGAGATCATCGGACACAGCATCGGTGATATTACAGTTGAGGATATGTCAGGTTTAACGGAATTCTGCAATAAGAACAAGCCGATCGCTGCAATACTCTGCGTTCCGACATCTGCGGCATCAAGTGTAGCAGAACAGCTTATATCACTCGGTATCAAGGCGTTCTGGAACTTCACTCATTTTGACCTCAGAATGGAACACACAGACGTACTTGTTGAAAACGTTCATCTTGGCGACAGTCTGACCACATTATCATATGGACTCAACACAAGAATGGATACTGAATAATATGACCTGAAGATTTATCGCTGCGGCAATTCCGCAGCGATATTCAAAATATCAAATGTGAAATAATTATCAATCTTTCTTGTGATATATATAATATATGGAATTATTATATTCTGTATTTATATGTACATATTTGCTTTGGGCCTTTGATTTTATCTTGCGTCGTAAGAATATGGAATTCCTTACTGATCAATACTATCCTAATACAGCCAAAACTTCAATTGCCAAAGCGATTTGTTAAGCAAATGCAACAAAAATGATAAAATGTCGAAACAACATGTATCGCATATTTATTCAAATATGCAATCAAGCACAAATATGAATATTCACCATATTGAAAATAGCTTGTTAAGAATATATCAATATTGAATGACGATATGCTGATTGTGAATTTGAATTTTGAAGCTTATACTGTTATACTTATATTATAGGGCTGCATTATTTTTATGCAGTTACAAACACTAAAATTTATCTGGGAGTGGATACGAATGGATTACCGCATCGAACACGATTCTATGGGCGAAGTTAAAGTACCAGCCGACAAATACTGGGCTGCTCAGACAGAGAGAAGTCATGAGAATTTTCTCATTGGCGTCGGCATTGAAACTATGCCAAGAGAGATCACTCACGCCTTCGGAATTCTGAAAAAGGCTGCTGCAATCGCTAATCATGAACTCAAGCCTGAAAAAATGACTGATCAGAAGCTTGCTGCTATTTCACAGGCTTGTGATGAGGTCATCAGCGGTTCACTTAACGAGCATTTTCCGCTCGTAGTATGGCAGACCGGAAGCGGCACACAGTCTAATATGAACGCCAACGAAGTAATTGCCAACAGAGGCAACGAGATTGCAGGCGAACGTATCCTCCATCCGAATGATGATATAAACATGAGCCAGTCTTCAAATGATACATTTCCAACTGCCATGCACATTGCCGCAGTTATCGCTATCGAGGACAAGGTTCTTCCGGCTATTGATACACTCATCTCTACTTTCAAGCGTCTTGAAGAAGAAAATGAAGGCATTGTAAAGAGCGGTCGTACTCACCTTCAGGATGCAACTCCTATTAAATTTTCTCAGGAGATCAGCGGCTGGAGAGCTTCACTTGAAAAAGACAGAAAAATGATCGCTGCTTCCTGCGAAGAGCTTAAAGAACTCGCACTTGGCGGTACAGCAGTTGGTACGGGACTTAATGCTCCGGCAGGTTTTGCAGAAAAGTCCGCAGCTGCTATCAGCCAGCTTACAGGCAAGGATTTCGTAACTGCTCCAAACAAGTTTCACTCTCTCACCTCAAAAGACGAGATCGTATTTGCTCACGGCGCTCTAAAAGCACTTGCAGCTGATATGATGAAGATCGCTAACGATGTAAGATGGCTCGCTTCCGGTCCGAGAGACGGTCTTGGCGAAATATTCATCCCTGAGAATGAACCTGGTTCATCAATTATGCCCGGAAAGGTAAATCCGACACAGTGCGAACAGGTAACAATGGTCGCTGTACAGGTAATGGGCAACGATGTTGCAGTAGGTATGGCAGCTTCACAAGGCAACTTTGAACTCAACGTATTTATGCCGGTGTGTGCATACAATTTCCTTCAGTCGGCACGACTTCTTTCTGAATCTATAATCAGCTTCAATAAAAACTGTGCAGTCGGAATCAAAGCAAACAAAGAAAAAATGCACCACAACCTCTATAACTCGCTCATGCTCGTTACCGCTCTCAATCCATACATCGGATATGAAAATGCTGCAAAAACTGCGAAAAAAGCTTACAAAGACAACATTTCACTTAAGGATGCCTGCGTAGAACTCGGATTCCTTACAGCTGAAAAATTCGATGAAGTTTTCCATCCAGAAGAAATGGCTTGATTTGAAAGGAAAGTGCTATGGAAACTTTTACATATTATCCCGGATGTACGCTCAGAACTAAGGCAAAGGATCTTGATGTTTATGCAAGATCCAGCGCACAAGCTCTTGGCATAAAATTAGAAGAGCCAGCCGACTGGCAGTGCTGCGGAGGTGCTTACACAACAGCTAAGGACGAGATTGCTACCAAGCTTTCTGCTGTAAGAACACTTAACGCCGCAAAGGAGCTCGGACGTCCCCTCGTAACTGTATGTTCTGCCTGTCATAATGTCATAAAGCAGACTAACTATGACATCTCAAATGATGAAGATATGGCAGCAAAGGTCAATAATTACCTCGGACTTGCTGAACCTTACAGCGGCGAGACTACTGTTTATCACTATCTCGAACTCCTTCGTGATGTAATCGGATTCGATGAACTTGCAAAGAAGGTAACAAATCCTCTTAAGGGCAAAAAGATCGCAGCATACTACGGATGTCTGCTGCTTCGTCCGTCAAAGGCTATGGCTATGGACGATCCTGAGAATCCAACCATTATGGAAAACTTCATAAAAGCTATCGGTGCAGAGCCTGTCATTTATGCACAGAGAAATGAATGCTGCGGCGGCTACATCACTCTCGAGGATAAGTCTCAGGCTGCTAAACGCAGCAATGCTGTAATGAACTCAGCAAAGGATCAGGGGGCAGATATGGTGATAACAGCCTGTCCGCTCTGTCTTTACAATCTCAAAAAGAATTCAGAAGTTGATCTTCCCGTATACTATTTCACAGAACTGCTCGCCGAGGCTCTCGGACTGAAGGAGGCAAGCAATGAATAAAAACCTGAAAGAACAAGTGCTGCGTTCAAGCGGTGTCAACGTACTTAAATGTATGCGCTGCGGAAAATGCTCCGGAACGTGTCCTTCTTATGACGAGATGGAATACCATCCGCATCAGTTTGTTTACATGGTAGAAAAAGGCGATATTGAAACCCTTATGAATTCAAAGTCGCTCTATAAATGTCTTACCTGCTTTGCCTGCGTTGACAGATGCCCGCGAAACGTAGAACCTGCAAAGGTCGTTGAAGCAGTAAGACTTGCAGCTGTAAGAATGCAGGACAATAACCACCTGAGTCCGGACCAGATACCGGCTATGCTTGATGATGAACTTCCTCAGCAGGCAATCGTTACCGCACTCAGAAAGTATGCAAAGTAAGGAGGTCTGACACAAATGCAGAGAATAGGCGTATTTGTCTGTCACTGCGGTACTAACATCGCCGCAACGGTAGACGTAAAAACTGTTGCTGAGACTCTCGGTCACGAAGCCGGAGTAGTCATCTCTCAGGATTATCAGTATATGTGTTCTGAATCCGGTCAGAACCTTGTAAAAAATGCAATAAAGGAGCATAACCTCACAGGTATAGTGATCTGTTCATGCTCACCGCGTATGCACGAGAATACATTCAGAAAAGCAGCAGCTGCTGCCGGACTTAACCCGTATCTCGTTGAGATCGCAAACATCCGCGAACAGTGCTCATGGATACATAAGGACATCGCTACTGCAACTGAAAAGGCAATAATCCTTGGACGTGCCGCTATTGCTAAGGTACACCTCAATGCACCTCTTATAGCAGGTGAAAGTCCGGTTGCAAAAAGAGCTCTCGTCATCGGTGGCGGTATTGCAGGTATCCAGACAGCTCTCGATATAGCAGAAGCAGGATTCGATGTTGACATCGTTGAAAAACAGCCTACTATCGGCGGTAAAATGGCACAGATCGACAAGACTTTCCCGACTCTTGACTGCGCCGCTTGCATTCTCACACCTAAAATGGTAGAGGCATCACAGAATGAACATATAACTATACATTCATTCAGCGAAGTAACAGATGTCAAGGGATTCGTCGGCAACTTCACAGTAACCATAAAGAAGAAGGCTCGCTTCGTTGATGAGACCAAGTGTACCGGCTGCGGACTCTGTACAGAGAAATGTCCGATGAAGAAAGTACCTAATGAATTCAATATGGGGCTTGATAACAGAAGCGCCGTTTATATCCCATTTGCACAGGCTGTTCCAAAGGTAGCTACAATTGATCCGAATTACTGCATGATGCTGAAAACAGGCAAATGTGGCGTATGTTCAAAGATTTGTTCTGTTGGCGCTATCGACTATAAGCAGCAGGATAGGTTTATTGAGGAAAAATATGGTGCTATCGTAGTTGCAACAGGCTTCAATCCTATAAACCTTGATAAGTATGATGAATTCGCATATAATCAGTGCCCGGATGTTGTAACTTCCCTCGAGCTTGAAAGACTGATGAATGCTGCCGGACCTAACGGCGGTACTCTTCTTCGTCCTTCTGATAAAACACATCCGCACACCATTGTATTTGTACAGTGCGTAGGTTCAAGATGTGACGACAGTAAGGGAAAGCCATACTGCTCAAAGATCTGTTGTATGTACACAGCTAAACACGCAATGCTCATCCGCGAGAAGTATCCTGATACCGAGGTATATGTATTCTATATTGATGTCCGTACTCCCGGAAAGAACTTTGATGAATTCTACCGCCGTGCAGTTGAACAGTACAATGTTCACTATATAAAAGGCATGGTAGGAAAAGTTACCCCGAAATCAGACGGAAAGATTGATGTACAGGCATCTGACCTGCTTGCAAATGAACAGCTTCACATAAACGCTGATATGGTAGTGCTCGCAGCGGCTATCGAACCGGACAAGACTGCACGTCCGCTTGCAACGATGCTCACAACACAGATGGATACAAATGATTTCTTCACAGAAGCTCATCCGAAGCTTCGTCCGGTTGAGAGCGCAACTGCCGGAATATTCCTCTCAGGCGCTTGTCAAGGCCCTAAGGACATCCCTGAAACTGTTGCACAGGCAAGTGCAGCAGCTGCAAAGGCTATCGGCCTTCTCTGTAAGAACAGCATCACCTGCAACCCATGTGTTGCTCATTCAGATGAACTCATGTGCAATGGCTGTTCATCATGCGAAAAGGTTTGTCCATACGGAGCAATAACATACATCGACAAGGAATTCAGAATGCCTGACCGCACAACTAAGGTGCGCAGAGTTGCAAGTGTCAATCCTGCTGTATGTCAGGGATGCGGTGCTTGTACAGTAGCTTGTCCGTCGGGCGCAATGGACCTCAACGGCTTCTCTAACAGTCAGATCATGGCGGAGGTAGACGCGATATGCAAGTAAATGATAATAAAGAATTTCAGCCGCTGATCGTTGCTTTCTGCTGCAACTGGTGTTCGTATGCAGGAGCTGATCTCTCCGGCACAAACAGGCTTAATTACCCGACAAATGTAAAGATCATCAGAGTGCCCTGTTCATGCAGAGTAAATCCGATGTTCATACTCAGAGCTTTCCAGCGCGGCGCTGACGGAGTGATACTCTGCGGCTGCCATCCGGGTGACTGCCACTATACATCCGGAAACTACTTCACCAGAAGAAGAATGACTCTTCTGTTCAGTATGCTTGATTTCCTCGGAATCGAAAGAGACCGCACAAGAGTTGAATGGGTATCAGCAGCTGAAGGTGCAAAATTTGCAGCTACTATGAATGAATTCACTGAGGCCGTAAGAAAACTCGGCCCTAACCGCAGACTGGAGGATCTGAGATGCAGGAAGCAATGATAAACAGAGCCAAACAGCTCCTTGCCGACGGTACTGTTAAACGTGTTATCGGCTGGAAGCGCGGCGAATTTGCATATGATATAACTCCGGCTGTATTTGAAACTGCCGAAGAACTTGATAAGGACTTCGTTTTTGATGATTTCACATCTGCAAACGTATCTAAGTATCTCGTAAAGGAAAGCCAGAAGGAAGGCAAAGTTCTTGCATTCCTCAAGCCATGTGACACTTACAGCCTTAATCAGCTTACAAAGGAACATCGTGTAAACCGCGATAATATTTACGTTATCGGCGTTCCCGGAGGTCCTAAGCTTGATGTTGAAAAGATCAAGGCAAAAGGCATAACAGGCATCACAAATCTCAGAAATGAGAACTACACAATAAAGATTGAAACTATCTACGGTGAGGAAACTATGCCGTTCTATGAGGCTATACTTGATAAGTGCGCTTCATGTAAGAGCAAGAAGCACGTAACTTATGATGAACTCATCGGTGAGGACGGAGATGTCCTCGAATCCAACCGTTTTGATATGGTAGAGAAGCTTGAAAACATGACCTCTCAGGAAAGATATGACTTCTGGAGAGGCGAGCTCTCAAAGTGCATCAGATGCAATGCGTGCAGAAATGTATGTCCAGCCTGCACCTGCGAGAACTGTGTATTCGATAACCCGAAGTCCGGCATCGACAACAAAGCTCCTGCCGACAGCTTCGAGGAGAATATGTTCCACATCATCCGTGCATTCCACGTTGCCGGAAGATGTACAGACTGCGGTGAATGTTCAAGAGTATGTCCTCAGCATATCCCGCTTCACCTCCTCAACAGAAAATTCATCAAGGACATCAACTCACTTTACGGTGAATATCAGGCAGGCGAGGATATAACATCCCGCGCACCGCTTACTGATTACACAGCTGATGACTGCGAGGCAAGCATAGTTCACGAAAGGGGTGTTGAGTAATGCTGAGAATCGCTTTTGATAAGTTAGACGAGCTTTTTGCAGCTGTCTCCGCTAAAAACACTCTCTATATCCCGACAAACCGTGAAGACGGCGAGGCTGAATACAAAAAGTATGAGCCCGGTATGAAGCTTACCTACAATCTCAATACACTCAGAAGTGCAAAGGATTTCTTCTTCCCACAGACCGAAGACCTTGTTGAGTTCAAAATGGAAGGCAAGAACATTGAAGTTAAGGACATCCGTAAGGAATCAGAAGATTTTGTAATTTTCGGTGTACGCCCCTGCGATGCAAGAAGCTTCACTATACTTGATAAAGTATACCTCGTTGATCCGGTAGACAGCTACTACAAAAACCGCCGCGACCACGGAACAGTAGTTTCATTAGCCTGCACAAGACCTGCTGAGACCTGCTTCTGTCAGACATTCGGCATTGATCCTACTGCTCCCGAAGGAGACTGCGCTTGCTGGAGCGACGGCAGATACTACTACTTCAAAGCCAATACTGAAAAAGGAACAGCATTCCTTGATTCTATCGCTTCACTGCTTGAAGACGGCGACACAGCTGAGCTCGACAAGGCTATCGAAAGAACAAAGACAATAATGTCAAAGCTGCCGCTTGCAAAGCTTTCAACTGAAAACTTTGGCGGAGACAAACTCAACGAGTATTTCAATTCTGATAAATGGGCTGAACTCTCTGAAAGCTGCCTCGGCTGCGGAACCTGTACCTTTGTATGTCCTACCTGTCAGTGCTATGACATTAAGGACTTCAATACCGGAAACGGCATCAAACGCTATCGCTGCTGGGATTCATGTATGTATTCAGACTTTACAAAAATGGCTCACGGCAATCCGAGACTTACTCAGCTTGAACGCTTCCGCCAGAGATTCATGCATAAGCTTGTTTATTTCCCTGCAAACAATAACGGTGAATTCGGCTGTGTAGGCTGCGGAAGATGTCTTTCAAAGTGTCCTATATCCATGAACATAGTCAAGGTCATGAAAGCATTGGAGGAAAAGTGATGAACAGTAACGATACATTGATACCTTATGTCGGCATTGTTACCGATATTCGTATAGATACTCCGGATGTAAAGACATTCCGCGTAGAAGCTCCGGAGGGCGGCAAGGTCTTTGAGCATATGCCCGGACAGTGTGCGATGCTTTCTATCCCTGGAGTAGGGGAGGCAATGTTTTCTATAACGTCTTCACCTACAAATAAGGATTATATGGAATTCAGCATCAAGAAATGCGGCTGCCTGACTTCATGGCTTCATGCTATGGATGTTGGACAGATGATCACACTCAGAGGACCTTACGGAAACGCTTTCCCTGTTGAGACTGAACTCAAAGGCAAAGACCTCCTGTTCATTGCAGGCGGTATCGGACTTGCACCGCTCCGCTCAGTTATCAACTATGTAAGAGACAAGCGCGAAAACTATGGAAGCATTCAGGTAATATACGGCTCACGTTCAAAGGACGATCTCGTTGACTATCATGAGATCATAGACGAATGGATGGCTGATGACGGCGTTGAAGTCAACCTCACGATAGATAATGCACAGGAAGGCTGGGACGGTCATGTCGGATTCGTTCCAAACTATGTAAAGGAGCTTAATCCTTCTACAAATAAGACCGTCCTTGTATGCGGACCTCCGATCATGATCAAATTCACTCTCGCTGGACTTAAAGAGATCGGCTTCACAGAAACTCAGGTCTATACAACTATGGAACTTCGCATGAAATGCGGCGTAGGCAAGTGCGGACGCTGCAATATCGGAAACAAATACGTCTGCAAGGACGGACCGGTATTTCGTTTTGATCAGCTCGATGAACTTCCGGACGAATATTGATAACAGGAGGAGCAATAATGGAAAATATGATAGATGTTTACCTGTTTGGTAAGAAATACAGCGTACCTGCCGGACTTACAATAATGACAGCTATGGAATATGCAGGCTACGAACTGGTAAGAGGATGCGGCTGCCGCAACGGTTTCTGCGGTGCCTGCGCTACTATTTACAGAATAAAGGGTGAATCACAGCTTCACGGATGTCTTGCCTGCCAGACAGAGGTACAGGAAAATATGTATGTTGCTACACTTCCTTTCTTCCCGCTTGAAAAGAAGATATACAACATTGAAGACATAAAACCGGATCAGCAGGTAATGATGCAGCTTTATCCTGAGATATATGCCTGCATAGGCTGTAACGCCTGCACAAAGGCTTGTACACAGGAACTCAACGTAATGCAGTATATCGCCTATGCTCAGCGCGGTGAATATGACAAGTGTGCTGAAGAAAGCTTCGACTGCGTAATGTGCGGTGTATGTTCATCACGCTGTCCAGCCGGTATCTCACATCCTCAGGTAGCAATGCTCGCAAGACGTCTCAACGGAAAGTACATCGCTCCTGAATGCAGACACCTCAACGACAGGGTAAATGAAGTCAACGAAGGTATCTTCGATGAAAAGATCGCTGAACTCATGGCAAAATCCGTTGACGATATCGAAGAGATCAAGGCTATGTATAACAACCGTGAGATCGAGAAGTAAGGGAGGGGAGAAGTTATGTACAAAATCGAAAAACTCAACGAACTTGCAAAGGTAGTTGCTGCAAAAAGAGCAGAAAACGCTGCACTTGAGCCAAGAAGAATGACTGCCGAAGAGAAGGATGAGCTTCTCGCTTCATTCCACCCTGACTATAAAAAAGACGAATTCACTGTACTTTCAGTCGGCGTAAACAAAGGTGAGAAAGTACCGACTCAGCTCGCTGAACTTCTTCAGGGTAAGAGCCGTATCAACGCATCAGACGTTGATCTCAGCACTCCTGACTATGATACAGACGTACTTATAATCGGCGGCGGCGGTGCAGGTGCATCCGCAGCTATCGAAGCTGATGAAGCAGGCGTAAAAGCGATGATCGTTACAAAGCTCCGTATCGGCGATGCCAACACAATGATGGCAGAGGGCGGTATACAAGCAGCAGATAAGCCAAACGATTCACCGGCTATCCACTATATCGACGCTTTCGGCGGCGGACACTTCGCTGCAAAGCCTGAACTTGTAAAGGAGCTTGTAACAAAAGCTCCGGAAGCTATACAGTGGCTCAATAAGCTCGGAGTTGAATTTGACAAAGAGCCTGACGGTACTATGGTAACAACTCACGGCGGCGGTACATCACGCAAGCGTATGCACGCTGCAAAGGACTATTCCGGCGCTGAAATAATGAGAACACTCCGTGATGAAGTGCTCAACCGCGGTATACCGGTAATTGACTTTACAGCAGCCGTTGAGATAATCCTTGACAAGGACGGAAAGGCTGCCGGAGCTGTACTTATGAATATGGAGACAAAGCAGCTTCTCGTTGCAAGAGCTAAGACAGTTATCATCGCTACCGGCGGTGCAGGAAGACTTCACTATCAGGGATTCCCGACATCAAACCACTACGGCGCAACTGCTGATGGTCTTATCCTCGGTTACAGAGTAGGCGCAAGACTTCTTTACGCTGATACACTTCAGTATCATCCAACAGGCACAGGCTATCCTGAGCAGATATTCGGTGCACTCGTTACCGAAAAGGTACGTTCACTCGGTGCAAAGCTTATCAATATAGACGGCGATGTATTCATGCATCCGCTTGAAACTCGTGATGTAACAGCTGCTTCTATCATACGTGAATGTACAGAACGCAATAAGGGAATCGAAACCTCGCTCGGAAAAGCTGTATGGCTCGATACACCAATGATCGAGTATAAAAACGGTGAAGGCACTATCGAGAAACGTATACCTGCAATGATGAGAATGTTTGGCAAGTATGGCATCGACATCCGTAAAGAACCGATCCTCGTATATCCAACTCTCCATTACCAGAACGGAGGACTTAACATCTCTGAGGACTGCTCAACAGATATTGCCAATCTTTATGCAGCCGGCGAAGTCGCAGGCGGTATCCACGGCAGAAACAGACTTATGGGCAACTCTCTCCTTGATGTTATCGTATTCGGCAGAAACGCAGGTATAAATGCTGCCGCAAAGGCAAAGGAGACCGCAGAGCCTTCCGGACTTACTCTTGAGCATATTGAGAAGTTCAATAAGGAACTCTCAGACGCAGGAGTACAGAATGAAACAGTTTCACCAATGCTGCTTCCGCACTACGCAAGAAAAACAAAATAAACAGCAATAGGACGCGCTGCGTCCTATTGTCGTGTTAATACAAAGAAAGATTGTGTGATAAATAATGGAATTATTCAATGGTATCCTGTCTATAAACGGAACCGCTTTCCTGATTTTTTCAGTAATTCTCGTAGCTGCAATCGGCTATATTTTAGGAAGAATTACTATCAAGGGCGTTTCACTCGGAACAGCCGGAGTATTTCTGATCGCCCTCGTTTACGGTGGAGTATTCTATGACAGACTTTCAGATGAAATGAACGCAAGCTTTGTAAAGAGTTCGCTCTCGATCATTGATACACTCGGACTCGTACTGTTCGTTTCAGCAGTAGGCTTTATAGCCGGACCGAATTTCTTCAGTAATTTCAAGAAGAATTTCAAATCATTCGTTACACTTGCAATGATAGTAATAGTCAGCGGTGGACTTGCTTGCATAGGATGTATACTTATAGGAAGAAACTTCACAAATCTCGACAATGATGAATTCACCGCACTCATGGCAGGACTTCTCTCAGGCGCACTCACAAGTACCCCTGGACTATCAGCAGCAAAAGAAGCGGCTGGACATAACCTTGAGGACGCAGTTGCAGTAGGTTCAGGAATTGCCTATATCTTTGGCGTTATCGGCGTTGTGCTCTTTGTTCAGCTTATGCCAAAGCTTCTCAAGGCGGACATGGAAAAGGAACGTCAGCTGCTCAAATCAGCAAGTTCAGAAGTAAAGAATAAAAATTCGGATAAAAAGCTAATCGAAATGGATAGCTTCGGACTTATGCCTTTCGCACTTGCAGCCGGAATCGGTATTCTTATCGGTTCATTCAAGTTCAAGAATTTTTCACTTTCAACCACAGGTGGCTGTCTGCTCGTTTGCCTTGTATTCGGTCACTTCGGACGTGTTGCCAATATCAATTTCATGCCAAAGGATTCAACATTGAAAGTTCTCCGTGAACTCGGACTTATGCTCTTCCTTATTGGTTCGGGAATTAAAGGCGGTGCAAAATTCGTTGAATACTTCAAGCCAATATACTTTGTATACGGAATGATAATGACAATCGTGCCGATGGTTATCGGATTCTTGTTTGCAAAGTACGTATTGAAGCTGAATCTGCTTAACAACCTTGGTTCTATCACAGGCGGTATGACTTCAACACCTGCACTTGGTACACTCATAACAACCGCAGGTACAGACGATGTTGCCGCCGCATATGCCGCAACATATCCTATTGCACTTATCTCGGTTGTTCTGACAGAGCAATTCATAATAATGCTGTTCTGAGAAAAGCCCGGAAGAAATTCTTCCGGGCTTTTATAATGCAAAGAGTTCAGTTTTCTTTTTTGCTGAACCTGATATAGCGTATTGAGGTTGCAATTACTGTCAGAATAAGAATGTGCAGGATAGTGTGATAGATATCAGGTATATATCTTCCTTCAATTTTGAGCCAGAAAAGCGAGCCTGAGAAGAATTTTTCCTTTCCTTCGAGAGTACCCATGAAGCCCTTTCCGAAAATAGTATACCACTCATGACAGAGAAACTGAATTGCAAACCATATAGATGTCCAAACCAAAACTACCCATTTTCCGGCTTTTTCTCTGAATATGAATAGTAGTACAGTGAACAGATAAATAAGGAAGAAGAGTCCGTCATCCTTATATGAGCGTGTGACAAGATAGCGTTCTCCGAAATACACGCCCGTCATATCAAGAAAGAACCAGAAAAGCAGAACAAGCTGAGTGATAATGCAATATTTTTTCTTCATTATAATGTGCCTCTGGGAATAAACAGAACCGTGTCTTATCAGCCGGTAATGCCGTAGGCTTTTCTGTATTCAAGCATCTTATCAAGGTATTCTTTACCTGGAACTATATCGTTTCTGATAGCGTCAATAATGTCCTCCATAGTAACGATAGGGTAAACAGTAACGCCGAAATCGCGCTTTACTTCCTGTACAGCTGAAAGCTCGCCTGTACCTTTTTCCATACGGTCAACAGTAATTACCATACCTGTAACATCAACATCAGCAGCTCCTTTAAGCTTAGGCATTGACTCACGAAGCGCCTTGCCGGAAGTCATGACATCATCAATGATAACTACCTTTTCACCGTCTGTGAGAGTCTTTCCTACGAACATACCTCCCTCGCCGTGATCCTTAGCTTCCTTACGGTCAAAACAATAAGAAACATCAATACCGAATTTATTACTGAGTGCAACAACAGCAGAAACGGCAAGTGGGATTCCCTTGTAAGCCGGACCAAAGAGAGTTTCAACAGGTATATTGTTTTCATGAATACATTCTGCGTAGTATTCACCAAGCTTTGCGAGCTGAGCACCAGTCTTGTAGTTACCGCAGTTTATGAAATATGGAGCTTTTCTGCCGCTTTTAAGTGTAAATTCACCAAAAGTAAGAACACCGCAGTCCACCATGAATTTTATAAAGCTTTCTTTGTAAGTCATTATGTGTACCTCCGAATAGTAATTGGTTTAAGACTATAAAAGTCCAAATATAATTATAGCATATTATTACAGAAATAGCAAGATGCGCGGAAAAAAAGCAGCGTTTCTTACACTTACGCCGCGAAAAAGCCAGCGGGGGCTCCCCGCTTATAGCATATTATTACAGAAATAGCAAGATGCGCGGAAAAAAAGCAGCGTTTCTTACACTTACGCCGCGAAAAAGCCAGCGGGGGCTCCCCGCTTATAGCATATTATTGCAGAAATAGCAAGATGCGCGGAAAAAAAGCAGCGTTTCTTACACTTACACCGCGAAAAAGCCAGCGGGGGCTCCCCGCTTATAGCATATTATTACAGAAATAGCAAGATGTACGGAAAAAAGCAAAGTTTCTTACACTTACACCGCTAAAAAACTGCACAAAATATAAAAAACCACTTGCAAAAATAAGGAATACAGGGTATAATAATAAATAGTGTTTGCCAGGAAGCAAATCATAAATAACAGCAATGGAGTAAATATGGAAAAAAAGCATACAGTACAGAGAATATCTAATAAAAAACGTGTAAAGCCGAAAGTAAGATTCAATTTCATGATGCTTATCATTATAACTTTTCTCACATTTCTTGTCTGCTTTATACTATATATGATAAATGCAAATGTAAAAGGTGATCTTCTTGATGATGATGACGATGATAAATCTGCGGTAACTACTGCGATAACTACTGAAGCTTTAACCGATGAAGAAGGCAACACCATCTCATCCGAAGACTCAACAGCTGAAAACAATGTTTCAGAAACTCAGGCAGCAGCAAGCAGCGGTACAATAACATACCCTCTTGCACAGTCGGCAGCTGTTGATTCATCATATTTTGATAACTGCTGCATCATAACAGACACAATACTGCTTTCCATGTCCAAATATACTGATTTTGAAGATGTAGTAGGAAACTCTCTGCTAAACGCCAAAAACTGCAACGAGACCACTATCTCTTCCTCATACGGAAACATCACAGCATATCAGACTATGCAGCTGAAAAAGCCCGAAATATCTATATAATGCTCGGAAGCGACCTTGGTACCAACACAGTAAGTGACATGATAGCAAGCTACACAACTCTTGTTACAAGTCTGCACAATTATCTTCCTGATACCCACATATATGTAATGCAAGTGCCGCCTGCTCCGGCAGAAAGTACAACAATCACAAGCGAGCTCGTTGACGAATACAACACAAAGCTTATGGACATGGCAAAGAGTGTAGGAGTGTACTGCTTAGACACAAATACAGCACTCCGTTCAGCAGATGGAACTATCTCTGATAACTACTGGTCAGACGATGATTCTACACTGACCGAAGAGGGCTATGAAAAGATAGAATCCTACATTTTAACACATACAATATAACTAATTTGCACCACTATATATAGTGGTGCAGTTTTTTTAATACAAGTAGTAGATTTGAGTAACGTAATATAGCCAACAACTAATTTTTAACACATTTTATATACATTTCTTACAATTGTAAGTCCTATACTCAGATTCTGATTGTTAATTTCCACAATTGACTTTATATGAATTTTGTTCTATACTAATATAGTAACATAGAAACGGAGACACTATATATTGTGTTTGGAGGTAATGATATAGATGATAATCCACATTATCAAAAGAGACGGCAGAAAAGTGCCGTTCAATATCGAAAAAATCGCAAACGCAATCTTCAAAGCAGCACAAGCCAAAGGCGGAACAGATTTTAACGCCGCTATGGACGTTGCCGTAGAGGTTTGCAGATTATATGAAGAGCAAAACCCCGGTAAAGTGCCGACAGTTGAAGAGATTCAGGATCTCGTTGAAAAAACCCTTATCGAAAAAGGTCACGCTAAAACAGCTAAGGCTTACATTCTCTACCGCTACGAGCGTACACGCTCACGTGAGATGAAGACTAATCTGATGTGCGTACTCAACGAACTGACATTCAGTCCTGCTAAGGACAGCGACATCAAGAGAGAAAATGCCAATATCGACGGCGATACTGCTATGGGTACTATGCTCAAATACGGCTCGGTATCTGCAAAGGAATACTACGAGATGTACGTTCTCGATCCTAAACACGCAAAAGCGCACCGCGAAGGCGATATTCACATCCACGATCTTGATTTCTATACCCTTACAACTACCTGCTGTCAGATTGATCTCAAGAAGCTCTTTACAAATGGTTTCTCCACCGGTCATGGCTATCTCCGTGAGCCTAATGATATATCAAGCTACTCAGCACTTGCTTGTATCGCTATACAGTCAAATCAAAACGATCAGCACGGCGGACAGAGTATCCCGACTTTTGATTACGCAATGGCAGACGGTGTAAAAAAGACATACGCTTCAAGATACATCCAGAATGTCGGAAGAGCATTGTCACTCTTAGCTGATGTAGATAACGAAGACGAGATAGTAGCTTCTATCAAAAAGGAATTATTTGAAGGCGAGAACCTTAAACCAATCCTTGCCAACGATAACGGCTATCAGGAAAAGGAAAAGGAAATCCTTCTTAAATATACAAGCGAAGACATCACTGATAAAATACAGGCATTCGCAAAGAAGAATGCCGAAAAAGAAGCCGACAGAGCAACATATCAGGCTATGGAAGCACTTATCCATAACTTGAATACCATGAACAGCCGTGCAGGTGCTCAGACTCCGTTCAGCTCCATAAATTACGGTACTGACACTTCACCTGAAGGAAGAATGGTAATCAAGAACGTCCTGCTCGCTCAGGAGGCTGGTCTCGGTAACGGCGAGACACCTATCTTCCCGATACACATTTTTAAGATCAAGGACGGTATCAACTATAATCCTACTGATCCGAACTATGATCTTTTCAAGCTTGCCTGTCGGGTATCAGCAAAGCGTCTGTTCCCGAACTTCTCTTTCATTGATGCACCTTATAATCTTCAGTATTACAAGGAGGACAATCCTGATACTGAGATCGCATACATGGGATGCCGTACAAGAGTTATCGGAAACAAGCATGATCCTTCACGCGAAATAGTAACAGGACGCGGTAACCTCAGCTTTACATCTATCAATCTTCCTCGTCTTGCCATCAAGGCAGACCATAACGTAGGACTGTTCTTCGATATGCTTGATGACATGATGGATCTCGCAATAGATCAGCTTAAGCACCGCTTCAACATTCAGTCGCAAAAGCGTGTAAGAAACTTCCCGTTCCTTATGGGACAGGGTATCTGGATAGATTCGGACAAGCTTTCTCCCGATGATACAGTAGGGGAGATACTCAAACACGGAACTCTTTCAGTTGGATTTATCGGACTTGCCGAAGCTCTCAAGGCACTCATAGGCGCACACCACGGTGAAAGTGAAGAGGCTCGTGAGCTTGGTATCGAGATAATAACCTCAATGAGAAAACGTCTCGACGAGGAATCAAACAGAACAGGTCTCAACTTCTCACTTCTTGCAACTCCGGCAGAAGGTCTCTCAGGACGTTTTGTACGTATGGACGCTAAGAAATTCGGTATAATCGAAGGCGTAACAGACCGTGATTATTATACAAACTCATTCCACGTACCGGTATATTATCCGATCAGCGCATTTGACAAGATCAAGATAGAAGCTCCATATCACGAGCTCACAAATGCCGGTCATATCAGTTATATTGAGCTTGACGGCGATCCGCTCGAAAACCTAACAGCATTTGAAAAGATAGTACGCTGCATGAAGGAATCCGGTATCGGATACGGTGCGATCAATCATCCGGTAGACCGTGATCCATGCTGCGGATACACAGGCATAATCGGCGAGGTGTGTCCTTACTGCGGAAGAAGAGAGCACACAAACAATGTCGCTTTCGATCGAATCCGCCGTATAACAGGCTACCTTGTGGGTACGCTCGATCGTTTTAACAACGGCAAACGCTCAGAAGAGCACGACAGAGTAAAGCATAATGTTTAAGGTGATATAATGGAACTCAGGATAGCCGGAACTGTCAATGATTCTATCGTTGACGGTCCCGGAATCAGATTTACAATTTTTACACAAGGGTGTCCGCACGACTGCAAAGGATGTCACAACCCGCAGACGCACTCATTTGACGGCGGAACAGTAGTCGATACAGACGAACTGCTTGAAAAGATCAAGTCTAATCCGCTTCTTGACGGTGTAACATTCAGCGGCGGAGAACCATTCTGTCAGGCAAAGGCACTCTCAGTGCTTGGAAAGCAGATCAAAGCACTTGGCATGAACGTCATTACCTATACTGGTTATACATTTGAGCATTTATGGCACGACCGCTGCGACAGCAGCTGGATAGACCTACTTGAAGTTACCGACTACTTAATTGACGGACCTTTTATCCTTGAACAAAAGGACTGGGAAATCAAATTCAGAGGAAGTTCAAACCAGCGCTATATTGACTGCCAAGCAAGTATAAGAGAAGGTAAAGTTATAGAAACCGAACCATAAAAAAGCAGCCGGAAGGGAAGTCTCCCAACCGGCTGTTTCAGTTTATAAAACGGTAAAAAATATCCGCCTTGCCGTCATATAGTGAATGAAACCCGCACTCAGCAGGTGGGTAAACGCCCGAGTGTTTCTCGCTCCCTTCTTCCCGTGGGGAGGTCTGCAGTCCACAAACGGAGCTGAATTCCCTTTAAAAATGTGTTGGATCAAATGAACTATATTTCACCGAACAAGGCAGATTATTTACTTTTGCTAATTATATTATATCACTATTATAAGCAAAAGTCAATACCTTATTAAAGATTTTTTGTGATTTTTTGTCAAGATTTTACATTTCTTCACTTTCAAAAGCTTCCTGCATACGCTGAAGGAAGAATCCTGATACTTCTTCAAACTCATCATCATCATCAATAGAAGCAAGTATCTCCTCACCGTTATCGTCGATAGTTTTAAGTATAACAATATCGCAGTCAGAGTTAAGGAAGTCCTCGTCCTCAACAGCTGGAACCATACAATAATACTGCTCACCATTGATTTCAGCAGCATCGATCAATTCAAAATTCTTTTTGTTGCCCTCATCATCAATGAGTTCAAAAAGCTCAGGGGTGTATTCATTCATTTCTGACATAGTTATCTCCAATCCGGCTAAGCGCCATGTAATATAAATATTATACAATGAATACACAAAAAATGCAAGTGGAAATGATAACCGCCTTCTGCTTTATTAAATATGCACTAAATGCTAATCTCGTTTTTGTGCACACCAACGATTTATACCAAATTATGATACATCTTTATAATTTTATATTGACATTTCACAAAATGTGTGGTATTATATAATCAAGATAAAGGAAGAACCAGAATTGAGGTTCTCCAAGCTGTAATTTACTTGGACTGAGGCACAAACCTCAATGTAAATTATTAAAAGCGGAAGGGGTGGTGAGTCCAATGGAAGAAACTATCGGACAGCAGCGTGAAGCCGGCGGGCTTGCTGAGTAATTGAAACGTATCAAGAGGGAATATAAGCTTGTATCAGCTTGTTCCAAAGCGTGAAGTTGCAAATGTTAAGATTTCAATTATAAAGCGGACGTATTGCTGACTGAAAACGGCTTCATGTCTAAACTCAATTTGGATACAGGATTATCTGAAATTTCGACAATGAGTCTTTAGATAAATTCAATCGAAAATAAATGGTAAAGGTTGAGTCCAATGAGAATTTAGTACTTTATTCTATGGTATCGGTGGCAGACGTTACAGTCTGTACGGAATGACCGATAATATTCTAAGTAATAAGGTGAGTCCGATGAGAAATTAATTTGCTTAATTACTTTTTGAAAGAATGTGGTGCTATGAAAAAAGCAATGTATTCTACAAATATCTGAACCGAAAGGGTGAGTCCAAAGGGTAATTTAGCTAAGTGATGAAAGTCGCTTTACGATTGTATAAAACTGAATATGATAAAAGCCCCGAAGGTCTCTCGGGGCTTTATATTTGCATAAAACATCATCGAACTATTATTTGCTTTCAGCTATGATTTTTTTACGATATTGCAGTGCAGCCTGCTCCTGCTTGTTATCCGCAAACTCATAATAGACGTGATCCTTCAAAGCATCCGGAAGGTATTGCTGCTTAACATAGTGATTCGGATAATTATGCGGATATAGGTAATGCTGTCCTACAATCTTAGCACCTGCTCCGTCGCAATGCTTGTTCTGAAGATGACGTGGGAAGTCAAGTGCATCACAGCTTCTGAGGTCGCTCAAAGCAGCGTCAATAGCAGCACAAGCACTGTTAGACTTTGGTGCTGTCGCCATAAGTATTACAGCCTCAGCAATAGGCAAACGCGCTTCCGGCAGTCCTAACTGCAAAGCGGAATCAACACAAGCCTTCACGATTGGAACAGCCATAGGGTAGGCAAGTCCCACATCCTCAGAAGCTATGCAGAGCATTCGTCTGCACAACGAAATAATGTCACCAGACTCGATCAGCCGTGCTGCGTAATGCAGTGCGGCATTTTCATCTGAACCTCGAACCGACTTGTGAAATGCAGAAAGAATATCATAGTGCTGATCCCCGTCACGATCATATCGCATATTGCTGCGCTGTGCAAGTATTTCAAGCGAACTCTCAGTGATGCTGACAGTATTCTCAGAAGCTTCGCCGCATAACACAGCCAGTTCCGCTGTATTAATAGCTTTTCTTACATCTCCGCCGCAGCTGTAAGCAATTTTCAGGATTATCTCATCGGAAGCATTGATCTCATTTCCGCTTTCCTCTGACATGATCCTGAAAGCACGTCTTATTGCCGGAACGAGCTGTTCAGCACTCACTGGCTTAAATTCAAAAACTGTACTTCGACTGATAACAGCATTGTAAACAGCAAAATACGGATTCTCAGTAGTTGAAGCGATCAGCGTAATATCGCCGTTTTCAATGTATTCAAGCAAACTCTGCTGCTGCTTTTTGTTAAGGTACTGTATTTCGTCAAGGTAAAGCAGAATGCCGTTTTCGCTACCAAAAGTACCAATATCGGCAACAACATCCTTGATGTCAGAGAGCGAGGCGTTCGTGCCGTTGAGCTTATAAAGTGACATACCGCAATTATCTGCTATAATACGGGCAACTGTTGTCTTGCCGACTCCGGAAGGTCCGTAAAAAATCATATTAGGCACAGTACCGCTTTCAATAATCTTACGCAAAGGTTTTCCATCGGCGAGAATATGCTCCTGACCAACAACATCGGCAAGAGATTTCGGACGTATTTTATCAGCTAACGGTGCAGACATAACAACTCTCCTTAAAATAACATATCAGTATTATTTTTCAACGGACTTTTCAGTGATTTCCAGCATTGGTATCCGGCATAGCATAAACCAACGGAAATCAAAGTACGCAATAAAATAGCAACAGGCTCAATAAAAATACCGACAGAAGCATTAGAAACGGTGTGTGTAAGTATAGCTGCGGACAAAGTTACAAAAGATTTTTGTTTATGTATGCCATAAAAAATTATGACAGCCACAGCAGCATCTGAAATTACTTCTGTGGATACAGAGAATAACTGAAAAAACAATATATCAGGCGCTGCATTACCAGTACCTATCAATCCAAGACAAGTAATGCCTATACCTAATTCCTCATAAGCTCCATGACCTATGGAATAAGTAACAGCATCCTTACGGTTATCGTATGAAGTCAGAAAATAGCGCATCATCAGGTACTTGGTGCTCTCTTCAAGAATTCCGAAAAGCAGCCCTTGCTGTATGTAAAAAAGGATAGGGGAGCTATGATCGAATCCCGAACGTATAGCGTTGCCAGCGATAAAAACCGGAAAGCATACTAAAAACGCCGCAATAGCAGGGAAGGGCTTCGCGCCAGTTTTTTTATACCAGAATATCAGCAGAATGGTCGGGGTGCAAAGATTCAGCAATCCGGCAAGCAAACAGCTCAGATCTTTCATAGCTTACCTGTCTTTATAAAAGCTATCAAGGTCTCAATATCGTCAAAGCTGTCATAATCTCCGATAATACCTTCTCTATGATAGACGATACCGGCTTTTTCGTTGCTTTCGAGATGATCCAGCAGATCGTCCAGACCGTATCTTCTTGCATACTCTGCAAAAGCTCGCGGCTTTATCTTATCCGCATACAGACCTTTTTTGCAGTTTAATGGCTCACATTCATAGCAGCCGTTTAAATCCTTTTCAATGACGCATTTTCTGTTTTCGCACCATTCTGCATCCTTGCACCACGAAAGTTCAAGAAATCCGTCGCGTTTACAGCCTTTACATTCAACATTTTCAGAGCATAAGCAGCAAGCCAGTCCACATCTTGCTATTCCGAGTTCGCGTTTCATAGCACACCCCCATAACTATAAAAATCAAGGGACGGACAGAACGTCCGTCCCTTTCGGTAATTCTTACTTATAAAGCGGGAACTTCTCGCAGATAGCATTTACGCCTGCACGAATCTCATCAGCCTTGTTCTCGAAATCAGTAGCGCAAAGATAAATGTACTCAGCGATCTTTTCCATTTCCTCAACACCAAGACCTCTTGTAGTAACAGCCGGAGTACCGATACGGATACCGCTTGTTACAAACGGCTTTTCAGGATCATTGTGGATAGCATTCTTATTTACAGTGATATAAACCTCATCAAGCCTGTGCTCAAGCTCCTTACCGGTGATGTTGAACGGACGGAGATCAACGAGCATTAGGTGATTATCAGTACCGCCTGAAACGAGGTTGAAGCCTCTTTTGAGAAGGCCTTCAGAAAGAGCCTTAGCATTAGCAACGATCCTCTGCTGATAGTCCTTGAACTCCGGCTTGAGAGCCTCACCGAAGCAAACAGCCTTAGCAGCGATAGTGTGCATAAGCGGCCCTCCCTGAGTACCAGGGAAAATAGCGGAATTGATCTTCTTAGCAAGAGCCTCGTCATTTGTGAGGATAAGACCGCCTCTTGGACCGCGAAGAGTCTTATGTGTAGTAGTAGTGGTGATGTCAGCATAAGGAACAGGTGACTCGTGACAGCCAGCTGCAACGAGACCTGCAATATGAGCCATATCTACCATAAGAAGAGCACCGACAGAATCTGCGATCTGGCGAAGTCTCTTGAAATCAATTGCTCTTGGATAAGCACTTGCACCAGCAACGATAAGCTTCGGCTTATTTTCGTCAGCCAGCTTCTGAACTGTATCATAGTTTATCATTTCTGTTTCATCGTCAAGACCATATGAAACGAAATTGAAGTATTTACCTGAAAGATTTACAGGTGAACCATGTGTAAGATGACCGCCGTCAGCAAGGCTCATACCGAGAACAGTATCACCTGGCTGAAGTACAGCAAAGTAAGCAGCTGTATTAGCCTGTGCACCTGAATGAGGCTGAACATTAGCAAATTTAGCGCCAAAGAGCTTGCAGGCTCTTTCGATAGCAATAGCCTCTACTTCATCAACGCACTGACATCCGCCATAGTAGCGCTTTCCCGGATAACCTTCAGCGTATTTATTAGTAAGAACACTTCCCATAGCAGCCATAACAGCAGGGGAAACGATATTCTCGCTTGCAATGAGTTCAAGATTTCTCTGCTGACGAGCAAGTTCCTTATCCATAGCTTCGCCGACAGCCGGATCATAACCCTTGACAAAGCCGATTGAATCCATAAGATCGTTATACATTTTTTAGCACTCCTTTTGATTTTAATGTCTTATATGCACGAGCATTACTATATTATTATACCTCAAACCGGAAATAATTTCAATAGGGAATCGCAAAAAACACGAAATTATTTTACTTTTACTATTTTTCTCCAGTCCGGAGCATTCTGGCGTGAAGCGATCATAGCACAGAATTTCAGAATACAAGTCGCATCATAAGTAGTAATTCTTCTGTTTCCGTCAACATCGCCATACATAAACAGATCGTCACTGACATCAATATTTATATTAGGATTCGAGAGATTAGAGCATACCTTAAGCATATATGTAGCATCAGTAACATCATATCTATTGTTATGTGTCACATCTCCAAACTTTGGAACGTAATATATCTTATATGTAAACAGTTCCTGATTATTCCTTGTGTAAACAGTAACATCAGCTGACTTAGTGCCATAGCTGTCAATATCCTCAGCACCTGAAAAAGCAGCTTCAAGCGAATCCGGCTTGCAGTAGCAGCTTCCTCCGATATTTTCAACGGTGCTTTCTGTTTTGTATTCGCCGTTTTCATCACGTTCAGCGATCTGATTTTCTTTGACTATTTCCACATTAAGCCCTTCAAGAGTAAGCGGATCATCCATATAAACATAACGTCTTACAATAGGAGCCTCCTTAATAGAAAGTGTGTAAGTCTGACTCAGTGCCTGAACAGTTATATCGCTTGTAATAGTATCAGGAGTTTCACTCCATTTATAAAATGAACGCTCAGTATAATTATCAATATGTTTATCAAGTGAAGAGGTATCCACTTTGGAATAATTGATTTTCTTTCCGTCTTCCACTTTTAATCTTGTCATAACATTTCCATCAAAATCAAGGAAAGTAATGGTATGAGTTACAGTGTCCTGAGCATTGGCATAGAACGGCATAGATGCCGAAGTCATTATCAGTGACATAATCGCAGCAACTATCTTATTTTTTTTCATAATATCCTCCCTTTGTCCTTTTGAGGTAAAACAATCTGCAATAATCCGAAAGTGACTGGCAAGAATCAACAAGATCAAGGTAATTCATGCGATAACACACGAAATTTGCAGAAATGATCTTCTCTGAATCTGATGAATAGGTATATACAGCATATAATATAACTTCATCATCCTCAATTTCATCCAGTAAACCGACCGCTTCCTGTTTATAGTCCTTGAAAAAATCTTCTATGACTGAAGCAGGATAAAAGCCGCAATACGAAGAATCAATATAAAGATCAATGTCCATTGTTTTCTCCTTCAGACGATACAGCATCCTCATGTGCTGATTGTTCCAGGTCAGCATTTCCGGAAACGCTTTTCTGCTTACGCAAGCGATACGTAAGAACACCAGATACGACAAAAGTCACAGTAAACAGAGCGAGTATTACAACAACACTCAAAGCATCGCCTCCGCCCGACAACATAATTGTAAGCATCCGCATATCCACGAAATCAACCCCTTTTCATTAAATTATAACACATTTAAGAATGAATGTCCATAGCTTTGAAAAAATAATTTTGTACTACAAAAAAATTAAAGTCCTTGACAAATAAGAAATCATGTGTTATAATAAATAAGTTGATTGCCGCTGTGGTGGAATTGGCAGACACAAGGGACTTAAAATCCCTCGGTAGCAATACCGTACCGGTTCAAGTCCGGTCAGCGGCACCAGCGCAGAGCCTGCGCCCCCAATTCACGGGGGCGCTCGTTTTTACTCGCTCACTATTCACAGAAGGCTTACTCTGCTTTCGCATACAGCACTGTCATCAAATTTGTACAGCTAACACAGCACAGTGCCTGTGCCCCTTCCACGGGGGCACTCGTTTTACTCGTTCACTTTTTACAGAAGGCTTGATCTGCTTTCGCTCACGGCACTGTCATCAATTCTGTATAGTTTATACAGCGGGGAGCCCCCGCGGGCAGTTTCGCGTCTCAGTTTTTCCGGGACGCGAATTGTTTTCCGCGCATGAAAGTCATCTATTTCGTACAGATAACACAGCACAGTGCCTGTGCCCCCTTCCACAGGGGCGCTTGTTTTATACTCACAGCATTAATATACAAAAAAGGTGTGATGCCGCTAAGTATCACACCTTTTTACTTATATCAGCATATCAGCCGCCGAAATACAGTATTCTCCACTGATAATCTGTGTTTTTGCATAATACGAAATATCCAGGTTCTGTTGAACCGTTATCATAGCCGGTTTGAGCTTTATAGGTATCGCCGTCAACATCAACTTTAGCTGTATCAGAATAATTATCGACATAGATATTGAGTATCTCAGGATCATGCAGCATTTTCACATAGTCAATACTGTTAAAATCATTGTCATTGGTATTAGTCAGTAAATACAGCTTGCCATTATGCTGGATATAACGTGAAATATTAAGTTCATCATCATTGAACTGTTTCATCTCAAATTCATGACCATCGGGATACGCACTCCAGTCAGACGTAAGAGATGGAGAATTGTGACTTTCATTCAGGCATGAATAATCCAGTTTTGTAAGCATGACGCTCGTTATATCATTAATGGATTTGAATCTGTCACTTTTAACCTTCGTGTATTCAAGTCTTATAGAATCAGACTGCTTATCACCGTTGATCTTAAATGAGATCTTGTCATTGTTATCAACTGCAACTCCGATACCTCTGAACAGATTATAAACAGCTGCATAGCCATTAAACAACTGATTGATCTCCTGAATATCCTCTGCCGTAGCATCTCCGGAAGAAGTGCTGCTGTTCGGATCCTTAGGCTGGGAATTTGATGTAACATTACCGATGCGCCAATCTCCGGCAGCATTATCCCAAACAATGTTGAACGTCATATTTCCCGGCGAATCAGGTATCTGAGAATGATAAATCCAAGTAGCAGTAATGCTGTTAGCATCCGCATCATATTCACCTGAGATCAGGATAGTATCTCCGAAACTAGGTCCTACTATGCCAGCTGTCACATAAAGTTCGCCGTTATATTTCAGATATGCTGGAAATTCTTCACTCTTTATTTGCATAGAATCAAGCTCTTCTGTCAAATCACCGCCGTATACTTTATTATACAGCTCATCAGCATGATCTTTTATCAGAGTATTTTCAATAGATTTTCTGATATTCTCAGGGTCAGAATAGACAGCATCAGTAACTTTGTAATACTCCATGAAGCTATTATCGTCGAACTGCGAAGTGTAATAAAAAGCCTTAATGTTACCGTCATGGTCAATAATATCACGCGTATAGCAAACTCTGAACATTGTAATGTAGTTGTTTACAAGTTCATTTGCAATAACGTCAGCGTCGATATTATCTTTGTTTACATTATTTGTAACTATCTCATTTTCAGAAACAGCTGTCGTAACATTTTCCGACACTGACTGAGTTGTTATTCTGCTCTCATCAGAAGTAGTTTCAGTTACAATTGCAGAGGCATTCTGCGATGTAGTATGCTTCGGATCAGATTTAGACATACTCCTGCCAAGTGCAAGACTTCCGCCTATACCGCCTGCAAGGAGCAGGAATGCTGCTGCAACCGCAGCATATTTGCTCCATATAGGTCTGTTGCAGCGTTCCACGCCTCTGACTTCTTCACTGAATTCATCTTCGTATCCTTTATTTATATTGTACTTTCTTTCACTCATAGCAAACATCCTGTCTTTTTCTTCTTCTGTTAGGATGGGGTAATTTGATGCTATACTATTGATGGTCTCATCATCAGGATCATCAAAAATATCGATTCTGTCTTTATTCATCTCTGCACCTCCTTAATAACTGATACCGGATTCAAGCAGCAACGACCGCAGTTTTTCTCTTGCACGGCTGCTGCGCTTCTGTACATTTCCGGCTGTAAGTGAAACTGTTTTTGCGATCTCTTTAGCAGTTCTGTTGTAGAAATACTGTTGAATTATAATAGTTGAGTCAGGCTCTCCGAGTTCACTGATCTTACGCATAATTATACGATTCCGGTCACGATTCTCAGCATAGACATCAATTCTTTCATCAGACTGCGGTTCACGAAAATCATCGTCATCAATTGAAACTGATCTTCCATATCTAACCGAAAGTCTTCTGAAAGCGTCGATAGCTCTTCTTTTAGCAATTACACCTATAACCGGCTTGATATTTCCGTTTATATCATTATCTTCCAAAAAACGGTAAACATCGGCAAAAACATCACTGACACATTCTTCAATGTCCTCACGGCTGCCGCAGCTTCTCAGTTTACCGGCTACGATAGCATAAACATAGTTACAGTATTCATCAAACAACGCTCTTCTGCCCTTATCAGGAGATTGTTCAAGCAGTACACTTATCTCGTTATCAGTCATTTATTTATCACCCCTATGACCACTGTTCTTAAAGCAGGATACGTATCAATTGCTTTCATAACACATAATCGAAGCCTTAACACATTATCAGACATATTTTTCAAAAAATCCGGCAAAAATAAAGCCTATAAAAAATCTCCTCATATTGAGGAGATCTTTTATCTGCGAAGATACTTTGATGTCTTCTTTTTCTTTTTTCTTTCATACATGATCTCATCAGCCTGAGTAATAATCGAAAACAGGGGAATATCCGGCTTAACGTCCTTAACGACAGTGCCGATACTCGCATCAATATTATAAGGCTTGTCGATCATACGATTCATTTTTTCAAGCTGTTCCAGAAAAGCTGATTCAAGCGGTTCAATATCTCCCATGCCGGTAGCAGCACCGAAAATAATAAACTCATCTCCGCCAAATCTTGCACATATCCTGCCATTCTTACTGCAGCTCAGTATTACTGAAGCAAGCTTCTGAAGTGCAAAATCGCCTTCCTTATGACCATAGCTGTCATTGATACTTTTCAGTCCATCCATATCAATGAATGAGATAAGTATAGGCAGACCTTCTCGTTCACACTTTTTGTAAATATCCTCAGTATTTTTGATAAAGCCATTACGATTATATATCCCGCACAGAGGATCAACAACATAAAGCTTATTAAGTTCATCAATAACGCTGTTAAGATATATAAGCTTGCGTATATTATCTATCGAGTTGCTTATATTCATCAGCATTGAATGGCAAAGCAAACTCTTATACGGAAAACTGCCATTGGAAATAATACAGTATCCAAGACATCTCGCACGGAAGTGAAGCGGGAAAATATAACTTACATTACCGCCGGTAGTAAAGGGTTTCGGAAAAATATCCTCAGAATTGAAAGAATCTACCGAAGAGATCTTACCTTTGCTCCATATCATAGGAGAACTCATTTTTGGAGTATATCCATTAATATGGTAATTGTTTATACTTGATGAAGACAATTCATCAGAAAATGCGCCTTCCCAATCAGAACAAAGACACATACAAAACTGATCGCAATCGGTTTCACGAAAGTACTTTCCGACTATACTTACATTCGCATCTTTACTTTCCGTATCAGCAAGCTCTGAAGTCATGCGGTTAAGAAGTGAAATATCAGTGCGGCATTTTTCAAGCACCTTGAACGTACTCTTTTTGTATGTCCGCATATCATCATGATCGTCTCTCAAGCATCCGCAGCTCTCAGAAAAAACAGCCTCAGATTTCAGTACGATGTTATTATCGAAGACCTCGCCGCCAATAAGCTTAACAAGCTGCTCACACGCTTTATAACCAGCATCAAACAAAGGTCTTGAAACCGTAGTGAGGGAAGGACAGTAGTGGCTTGCATAATAAGTATTATCAAAACCAGTTACAATAACATCTCTTGGAATAACATAGCCGTGATCCTCAAGTGTAACAACAGCCGCAAGAGCCATAGCATCGTTAGCGCAGATTATAGCATCAGGCATAGGCAAACCGCTGGAAAGTATATTTTCTACGCTTCTGACACCGTCTATTGCTCTGAATTCACCAAAATAAACACGTCTCTCGTCAACTTCGATGTTGTTTTCCTTCATTACCTGAATAAAAGCCTCATATCTGTCAAGTGCCTCAGGATTTACAAGAGGACCGGATACATAATTAATGTTCCTCGCATTATGTACTTTTATGACGTGCCTTACAATATCACGCATAGCAGCAGAATTATCAATACTTATGTTATAGAATTCATTATAGTCATCGCAATCAAGAACTACAACAGGAATATTTGCGCGCTTAGCTTTATCAACTATCTTTTTCTTTTCGACAGGATCATTGATAGTATTAGTAAGAAGTATTGCACCATCATATTTATCATAGTTGACAAGCTCATAAATGTTGTATTCACCGATGTCATACAAGCTGCTCGTCATAACTCCGCCGAATGCTGAAAAATAAGAAACATTCACATTATAACGCTTTGCACTGTCGTTAATGCCTTCGATAACACTACTCTGATACTCTTCGTCGATTCCCGCAACAAGAACAGCTATTTCTATTATCTTTTCAGCTGACAATTATTATCTCACTCCAATCTATTATTAATTTCATAATTACGTACATTATTCACACATAGTAATTATATCACAAAACAGCAGCAAAATCAATACATTTTTGAACAAAATATTATAAATTAATTTTATAAGCAAATGTATCCAGCAGATATTAAAGAGATACCACGGACAAAAGTTCCATAATTCTGCAGCGTTTTTCGCAGTATCAGCCGTAAACGGCAAGTCTTGACAACTAAAAAAAATAAGTGTAAAATAAGTATGTATATCGTAAATTATACAACCATATCACATTGGAGGTTAATATGGATCAGAATAACAGGCCACAAGGAAGAGAAAAAAACGTCACAGATGGCGGAAAAGGAATACATAAAAGGGGAGAAGGTCTCGGAACTGGTAAGGTCGGTAATAAAGACTACTCCGGACAAGCTTCGTCCGGCAAAAATGTTAAACGCGCAGCTGCCGGCGGAGGCGGCGGACTTGTTATGATAATCATTGTCCTGCTCATGATCTTCAAAGGCGGCGACCTCGGCAGTATGCTCGGCGGAAGCAGCGGTGATTCCGGAGCAGGTCAGTGGATAGGAAACAGCAGTAATACCAGCGGATATTCAGCAAACTCGGAAACAAGTGCTGATACCTCAGTTGCTGAAGGTTCACGCGCTAAATATACCGTTCTGAAAGGCAATAATCAGGATAAGATAACACTAATGGTATATATGTGCGGAACAGACCTTGAATCAAAATATGGCATGGCTTCCTCAGATATGGAGGAAATGCGTCAGGCAAGTGAATCATTCGGAGATTCACTTAATATTATCATATACACAGGCGGCTGTAACAACTGGAAAACAAAGGGGATCAGTTCATCTGTAAATCAGATCTATCAGATAAAAAACGGAAGTCTTACAAAGCTTGTATCCGATGACGGCGATAAGCCTATGACTTCACCTGAAAACCTTACATCATTTATAAAATATTGCAGCAGCAATTTTCCTGCAAACAGAAATGACCTAATATTATGGGATCACGGCGGCGGTTCAATAAGCGGATATGGTTATGACGAAAAGCATAAGCGCAGCGCATCTTCAATGGATCTTGCTGGTATTAATAAAGCACTCAAAAACGCCGGAGTCAAATTTGATTTCATCGGTTTCGATGCTTGCCTTATGGCAACTGCTGAAAATGCTCTGATGCTCAGCGAACACGCAGATTACCTGATCGCTTCGGAAGAAACAGAACCCGGAATCGGTTGGTACTATACTAACTGGCTGAAGGCTCTTGGAAGCAATACTTCGCTGCCTACGCTCGATACCGGCAAGAGCATAATCGACGATTTCGTTGTTGAGTGCTCAAAAAAATGCAAAGGTCAGAAGACTACACTCTCAATAATCGACCTTGCTGAATTCTCAAATACTGTTCCGGATAAACTTCTGTCTTTCTCAAAATCTATCAGCGGAAAAATCGAAGCTGAGGAATACAAACAGCTCTCAGACGCAAGATACTCAACAAGAGAATTCGCTGAGAGTTCCAGAATAGATCAGGTCGATCTTGTAAACCTTGCTGAGAATATCGGCACTCCGGAAGCCAAAGAACTCATTGATGTACTGAAAAAATCAATAAAGTATAACCGTACATCATCCAACATGACAAATGCTTACGGCGTTTCTATCTATTTCCCGTACAAAAGAACCTCTTATGTTGACTCTGCCTGCGATATTTACGACAGCATAGGCATGGACGACAACTATTCAAAGTGCATACGTCAGTTTGCAAAGCTTGAAACAAGCGGACAGATCGCTGCCGGCGGAAGCACATCGCCAATCGGTTCACTGTTCGGAAGTCTTGGTTCATCATCTTCATCAGGAAGCGCTGAGGTTATTGGACAGCTTCTGACATCATTCCTCGGAGGCACTTCAGACAGAAGCATTGACGGTCTCGACCGCGATAACACAAGCTTCATGTCAGAAGGCGACAACACTGATGCTGCTGATTATATTTCCGATCACTATTTTGATGCTTCAAACCTTATCTGGGAAGAAAACGACGGAAAGTACACTATGGAGCTCTCCGATTCTCAGTGGGATATGATACACAGTATCGACATGAATATGTTCTATGATGACGGCAGCGGCTATCTCGATCTTGGTATAGACAACGTTTTCACTATCGATGATGATACACTCATTGCCGATACAGACAGAACATGGGTAGCCGTAAACGGTCAGCCGGTAGCTTACTACCACACAGATACTATCAAGAACGATGAAGGAAAAACGGTCAACATGGGCTATGTTCCGGCACTTCTGAACGGAATCAGAGTTAAACTCATAATCGTATTTGAGGGCAAAGAAGGCTATATAGCCGGCGCTGCACCTGACTACGTAAGCGGCGAAACTGACACTATCGCAAAGAACACATCCGAGCTTCAGGTTGGTGATAAGCTTGATTTCATCTGTGACTACTACTCCTACGATAAAGAGTATCAGGATACTTACATGATAGGCGATACCATGACAGTAACTGACAATATGAAGATCACAAATGTTGATGTCGGCAGCGGCAAAGTCCTTATTACATACCTCTTCACTGACCTATACAATCAGGAGTACTGGTCTGAGGCGATAAAAAAGTAAACAAAACCGGAATCTGATCTGTTTTCCATAGCAAATGAGTAAATTACCGGACCTTAAATCAAGGTCCGGTAATTTTATACAATAATTTCACAGGCTCACTTATGTCACCATATTCAAGTAAAAATATAAAATTAATTATTTGCTGCAATTTTTCTATTGACAAATCTTAAGTTTCATAGTATAATATTACTGTTATCGAGGTGTGGCTCAGTTTGGTAGAGTACTACGTTCGGGACGTAGGGGCCGCAGGTTCAAATCCTGTCACCTCGACCAACTCAAAGTTTGCGCCCCCATATACGGGGGCGCTCGTTTTTTCTCACTTTCTTTTTATAAAAAATTACTCTGTTTTACGCTCAAAGCAAGGAGAGATAGAAATGGAAAAATCTGACAACAAGGTAATAATCGCAATAGTTGCAGCGCTTATATTCATTCTTGCGATCTCGCTGCTCATAATATTCAAAAATACCGGCAGCAGCAAAGACAGTGCCTCAGGCAGCGCAACTACTTCAACTACGACCGTATCAACTGATACAACAGCAACAGCAGCTGAAACGACCTCAGCAACAACCGTTGAAATTACAGATGCACAGATCGTTACCGAGGAAATCGCTCCTGTAACAGAAGAGGAGACCACGCCTCCGGTTACAGAACCTCCTGTGCAGATTCAGACCGAAGCACCCACACCTGTACAGCAGCAGGTAACAGAGCCAGTTTATGTACCACCAGTCACAGAACCAGTATATACACCACCAGTAGAAACACCAACACAGCCTCCAGTAGTGACACCTCCATCAGGTGGTGGCGGAGACTATGACAGTCCATTTGATAATGAAAAACCAGCAGGAGATTGGGACTCAAACGAAGGCGAGCACCTCAACTGGCAGGATTAAAAACATATAAATCATTAAATAAGTGAGTACAAAATGTGCTCACTTATTTTTATACATTCATTTTATTCGTTTCTCCGGCATTGCTGCAATCAGCAGGCTTCATATGTCTGTGCAAATATATCTCCACGTATGATATAGAGATCGTTTGCATCATGTTCGGGATGTGCTAAATAATCCCCGATGTTACCATACATATAATGCTCCTGATCCCAGAGAGAATAGAGCTTCGTAAAATTATTCAGCTTCACAGCAAGTATCTCGCTGTTTCCGGACGCCTTGCACCCGCGCAGATATTCCGCGAAGTGTATGCTTGTTTTATTCTGACCGATCCGTGCAGAAGGCGGATAATAATATCCAGACACATCCGGTGCTCCTTCACATCCGACATATTTTTTCTCGAATTTCTCACGCGTTATGGGATAAACCTCTCCGATAACACCGATCATCAGATAGATGTTCGGATCCGGCGTCACAGTCATATCGCCCTCCAGCATACGAATGTGGATATCCTCTCCGTCCGGCGAGAGTACATCTGTCGGAACATAGCCCAGAACGACCTCCTTTTTCCGGAAGCGTTCTGCACCGGAAAAATCGGGATGATCACTGCCAGCGAAAATGACATCGGGCTTTGTAAAGAAATCGCGGATACGGTCGGCAATAAAAGGCATTATCTCCTTCGGCAACGAGCTTTGATAGTCGATGCAGCCGCCTGCTTTGTTATCATGACCGCCGCCTCCGCCGTATCCGTATGTAATAAACGCGGCAAGATCAGGCGCCTTTACAGAATCTGTACAGGTGCGGACGGAAATCTTGTACCCGGTATGATACGGACAGCAAACAACACAGTCCGAAACCATATCGACCTGAATCAGTGTATCGGAGATTATGCCGAGGAGATTCGGGTCACAGTTGTCTGCAATGGTATATGCACTATGCTGCTTCGGAAGAGAGTTATCATACGAAACTACGGAGTTGTCAGGATGCGGGTAGTATTTGCAAGCACTGAGCGCCTTGCCAATAATGCTGAGCTCCTCCTCAGTCAGATTGGTATTCATAAGCAGCCGGATGAGCGCTTTGTCATAGTTTGCGGCATCGCGGAGCTCACGGTCCATCGGCTCACTGATCTCCGAAAGTCCGATCGTGTCCATATACAAGCCGTAATAGAGCGCAGTTGCAATGTTCTGTTCCTCGTTGAGGTCAAAGCCTACCTCCTTGAACAGCTCATAGATAACAGCTGCACAGCTTCCGTAATTCTCCTTAATAACCGAATGTTCCGGGACAGTCTTTCCCTTCGGGAGACGGTGGTGGTCGATGACAATGACGTTTTCAGCCGCAAAGCTGCCGACATTTCCCTCTCCGTAAAAGCAGTCGACCGTAATCAGAAGCTGAGGCAGAGTGCCGTTTTCGTTCAGGTTTTTGACATGGCTGACCTGAATACCGAGCTTGTTAAGCATGATGAGCATATTCGGCTTGCTGATCTCGCGTTCTCCTGCATAAATAAAGCGAGGCTTTTTTCCGTTTTTTTCAAGATAACGGCAAAGCGAAAATCCTGAAGCGATTGCATCGGCATCGGGATTGTGATGCACCTGAATGACAATATCATCATAGTGAAGCAAATGCTTCAGCAGCGGTTCGTATTTCATAAGAATGTATACTCCTTTTCAAATGTTACATTATGACCTGTGCTGTTAAAACAACGTTTCTTGTATCTTTATTCTATCATATTTATGCTGCTTTGTACAGTATTTGCTGAATTAATAAAATTGCTTGTTGATGCTTTTTGCATAACTAAAAGCCGCAGTAAAAACTGCGGCTTTTTATTATACAGTGAATAAAAGCTTGGAATAAGAGGGGAGAGGCCATTTGTCTTCGCTGACATTAGTTTCTGTCTCGTCAACAACAGCACGTAAAGTCTGCATCTGAGCAAATACCTCATCGCGGTAAAAGCGAGCCATTGGAAGACCTTCTTCTTTATCCTGAGCAGCGATGACCTTCTCTTCAAGAGCGGAGGTCTCCTTATAAATAGCCTGTGTAAGAGTTGAAAGCTTACCGGCAAGTTCCTTTTCAAGTGAAGGATCAATTCCGAGAGCCTGCTTAGCATTTCCCGTATCGCAAATCTCCTTTGTATAACTGATGCAGGCAGGGAGAATGTTTCTCTTAACGAGTTCAAGCATTGTAAGAGCCTCAATATTGAGTACCTTGCTGTAATTTTCAAGAAGCACTTCAGTACGTGCTTTGAGCTCAGCCTCTGTATACACTTTGAACTTCTCAAAAAGTGCAACACTCTTAGGAGTGATGTACTCAGGAAGAGCATCCGGAGTAGAAACAAGATTCGGCAGTTTTCTTACATTTACAGCTTCATTGAGCCACTCTTCAGAATAGCCGTTGCCATTGTAAATGATAGCCTTGTGTTCCTTGATGATCTTTGCAAGAAGCTTCTTAAGGTCGTTAGTGAAATCCTGAGAGCCTTCAAGTTCATCTGCTATCTGAGAGAGCTCTTCGGCAACGATAGTGTTGATTATAGTATTGGTACATGAGATCGAATCAGCAGAGCCAAGCATACGGAACTCGAATTTATTACCTGTAAATGCAAACGGAGATGTACGGTTGCGGTCAGTTGTATCCTTCGGGAAATCAGGGAGAACGTCAACACCGATCTCAAACGTCTTATCATCAGTATAGCGGAATTTCTCGCCGACCTCTAAAGCGTCGATAACTCCCTGAAGCTCTGTACCGATAAATACGGAAACGATAGCAGGAGGAGCTTCATTTGCACCAAGTCTGTGATCGTTGCCGGCAGATGCTGCGGAGAGTCTCAGCAGGGGAGCATACTCATGAACGCCCTTGATTATAGCACAGAGGAATGTAAGAAACTGGAGATTATCCTGTGGACAGTCGCCCGGATCAAGAAGATTCTGACCGTCATTTGAAGACATCGACCAGTTATTATGCTTACCTGAACCGTTTACGCCTGCAAACGGCTTTTCGTGAAGGAGACAGTACAGACCATGCTTTGTTGCGACCTTTTTCATTATTTCCATTGTAAGCTGGTTATGATCGGCTGCTATATTTGTATTTGTAAACACAGGGGCAAGCTCATGCTGTGCCGGAGCTACTTCATTGTGCTTGGTCTTAGCGTAGATTCCGAGCTTCCAGAGTTCCTCATCAAGATCCTTCATATAATCAGAAACTCTCTGCTTTATATTACCGTAATAGTGATCTTCGAGCTCCTGCCCCTTAGGAGGCTTTGCGCCAAAGAGAGTGCGTCCGGTAATAACAAGGTCTTCACGCGCATCATAGTATTTCTTGTCAACAAGGAAGTATTCCTGCTCAGGACCTACTGTCGTAATAACTCTTGTAGCAGTTGTATTACCAAATAATCTTAATATACGAAGAGCCTGTTCACTGAGGACTTCCATAGATCTCAGAAGTGGAGTTTTTTTGTCAAGAGTTTCGCCGGTATAAGATGTAAAGGCAGTAGGAATATAAAGAGAACCATCCTTTACGAAAGCATTTGAGGTAGGATCCCATGCAGTATAGCCTCTTGCCTCAAAAGTTGAACGAAGTCCACCAGATGGGAAAGATGAAGCATCAGCTTCACCCTTGATGAGTTCCTTGCCTGAGAATTCGAGGAGAATGCCGCCTCTTTCAGCAGGATTCAGAAAAGCATCATGTTTTTCAGCGGTAACACCTGTCATAGGCTGAAACCAATGAGTATAGTGAGTTGCACCTTTTTCAATAGCCCATTCTTTCATTGCGTGAGCAACTACACCTGCGATCTCAGGATCAAGCGGGCATCCAAGCTTCTTAGTCTTGCGGACAGCCCTGTAAACATCCTTCGGCAGCCTTACACGCATTACTTTATCGCTGAAAACATTGCAGCCAAAGAAATCAGCTACATTCTTAGAAACAGGAACATCTGACATAGAATTATATCCTCCTTAAAAAAATAAAGACATTCCGACTGTAAAAAACAACTATACAACCGAAACGCCATTGTTTCATTGATATTCTATTATCATACATATATTATATTACACTACAACTCAGGATTTGTCAAGTTAATAGAGCAAGTTTATATCTATTGGCAAAAACTGACAAATAACAAATTGATTACTTGTCGAAATTAACAACAATTTACTTAATATAGTCGATCAGTTTACCGAGACATGATTCAAAGCAAGTACCGTACCAGGTTTCTTCAAAATAAGGCAATGTAGCCTCGATACAGTCAAGTGTATACTTCACGGATATATCAAGAGCCTGCTGGAGATTTTTTCCAAGGGTGATAGCTCCCGTAAAAACACTTGCAAAAATATCACCGGTGCCGTGAACAGTATGATCTATGCTCTTGCCAAAGGAATAATAGTACTTATTATTAATAGAATCATAAGCTGCTGCACCTTGAAAATCATTATCAAAATGTACGCCTGTAAGCAATGGAGTCTGACAGCCAAGTTCTGCAAGCTTTTTCAAAACATCCTCAACATAGCACTTATCATAATTATCAGTATAAGGTATATCTAACAAAAATGATACTTCAGTCATATTAGGCATTATATAATCTGCTTTACGGCAAAGACTTCTCATTTTAGTTACAAGTTCGTCAGTGATCCCAGCATAAAGTGAACCACCGTCACCAAGAACCGGATCAACTACTATAAAATTATCGGCACTACCAAACCTATCAAAAAGATCAGATACTATCTGAACCTGTTCAGCTGAGCCAAGATATCCTGTATAAAGCGCGTCAAATTTTAGATCAAGAGTTTTCCAGTGATCTGAGATCTTAGGAATATCATCGGTCAATTCATGAAATGTATATCCACTAAAGCCGCTGCCAGTATGAGTTGACAAAACAGCAGTTGGTATAACAGCTGTCTCAATACCCATTACTGATATTATAGGCAGCGCAACTGTAAGTGAACACTTGCCAAAACAAGAGATGTCCTGAACCGATACAATTCTTTTCATTAATAATCATTCTTTCTTTTTATCAGAATAAACATTATGATTATACACTATTTAATGGATTATGTCAAGCAGTTGCGTTCATAATATTTAATTATAACTGTAAATAGTTAAGATTAATCTTGTATTATCATAGAAATAGTGATATAATTATTATACTGATCATAATGAAAGATTTTTCAAAGTTGCACCAAACTTTCACTTGGAATGCACTTTCTTAGCCGACCATAAATATAAAAAGAAAAGAGCCACAGAACGCGCAGGCGCTCCGTGGCTCTATGTCATATAATGAGCAAACCACCGCCACATAATAAAACAATAAGCTGCATACTACTGCACACCACATACAACGAGATTACCACCGCCCACACAATAAAACAATAAGTTGCATACTACTGCACACCTCACACAACGAGATCACCACCGCCCACACATCACACCATGTTATCAGAAAAAAAGAAAAAACCCTTTTTATATGTTAGATATAATAAGTAGAAAATAGGGGAGTGCGAGGGCACAGCCTCGCATTAATTGCATTAAGTGTTGTAAATGTTGGAACTGTTGGAGCGTTAGCGCTTCAACAGTTTCAATCATTTTCAATCACAATGCAATTAATCACTACAACACAACCACCGCATTACAAGAAGCACCACACACCATATTAACCACCTTACCCACACTACCGCCCCGTACATAGTGAGTAGAGCCACGGAGCGCCTGCGCGTGAAGTGGCTCTAACCATATACAATTCAAGCCCCCTGCAAGGGGGCTTTCTTACTGGGGGGCGGTCGGCTGATCTGACAGCCTTTAGGCGGTCAGAAAAAAGAAGAAGTTCGGAAAGTATAGTATTACCTTTCCGAACTTCGTTACGTTACGTTTTTGTACGATTTTTACCATTTTTCAATACAATAGATTTGTATAAGGTCAAGAAATTACCATAAAAACGTAACAAAGTACTTTGTTACACTTCGTTACGCGCTTGAATTGTTACAAATTGGTTACAGAGATAGTATACTGTAAAATAAAAGTATTTTTATTGTTATACCTATAAGTATTAATGCGATAATAATGTATATTAGGTATCTTAATGCTCTGTATGTTTTGTCTTTTTCTGATTCTTCTTTTTTGTTTTGCGTATTGATCCATATTTCAATGCAGATTCCTATTAAAAAAGCTACTCCTGCAATTATTAAATCTTGCATATATTATCACCTTGTTTCTTCAATTTCCAGTAAGTAGTCTGCACTTACATTATATATCTTACAGAAGTCTTTTAATAGTTTTATATTAGGCTCTAAATTTCCATTTTCATATTTTGATATATTGCTACGTGCTATATTTAATCTTTCTGCAACATCTTCCTGTGATAGCTTGTTTTTTAATCTTGCTTGCTTAAGTCTTTCGTGAAACATAATATCACCCTTGTTCTATTTTAGCACTTTTTTATAAATTTGTCTGTTCTATTTTGGAACATTTGTCAATTGATTTTTTGTTTGGAATGTGCTATTATTAAATTGTTCCAAAACAGAACATTCAGAACCCACCGCACCAGTGCAATAGTATTGGTGCAGGGGTTCAAACAAAATTATTCTTCTTGGATTACCGGAAGAGTTAAGGAGTTGTTATTATGTGTAACGTTTATATTTTACTTAGATTTGAGGACGGATATTTATTTGAGATTGAAAAAGAGGTTTATAATTCTGATTTTGAAGCAGATGAACTTATTCGTAAACACGGAAATATAATTCGTTTTCATCTCTGTGTTGAAACTTGATTTCTTCCGCTCCGGCGGTTGAAAATATATATTTTTATGAAAGGAGTAATATCAATGACAGAGTATAAAATCATCGGTATTGCAGAAAAAGACGGAAACTATCAGGGAAATGCTTATCATAACATGGTGCTGAACTGTGTGTCAAGCACGGATTCAAAAGATGTTATTGGTGATGTCGTTTCTACATTCAAAATCAAGTGGCATAACGTTCCGCAGGCTTTCGGTCTTGGAACTTCTGCCTACAAGCTGACCGACTTTATAAACCTTGTCGGAAAAAAGGCTTTCATTTACTTTGA